>Ga0265298_10000011_pt1 | contig 279719 bp, 284 predicted proteins | sample AusTroGonzalo_MG_3_FD_193486 | JGI IMG/M metagenome (GOLD analysis project Ga0265298, IMG submission 193486) | Bovine rumen microbial communities from tropical cattle in Woodstock, Queensland, Australia - Gonzalo_01 | ecosystem: Host-associated > Mammals > Digestive system > Stomach > Rumen ...
TCAACGAGTGCGGAGTTCTCCAGAGCATCACAGTGGACCCATCCTTCATCCAGAACGCAGGGAAGGCAGGCAGCTACGACATGTACCGCCTTTGCCCGGCAGAGGTTGTCATCGACTGATATATAGACTGAATATAGGTCTGAAGTTTAAATAGAGAGGGCTCCCGAAACGGGAGCCCTTATTTTTTGCCTGCATTCTTTATTTGACAACTATGTAAGTATGTTGTATTATATGGCTGTATGCAAATTGATATCAAGTTGCATACAAGGAGGGTTTATGGCATTACTGCAGGTTCGGGATTTTCCACAGGATACATATCAGGTTTTGTCTCAGCTGGCCAAGGATCAGAACCGCACTGTCCCCCAACAGGTGATTTTTATGCTTTCATCTATATTAAATGCAGAAAGGGACAGTTATTCTGTGCGGCGGCGGAAAGTGCTTGACGGCCTTGATACCTTGGATCTTCACCTGCCTGTTGATGTTCCATCACCGGCTGAATTGGTACGGCAGGATAGAGATGGACAAGGCAGAGGAGGCAGACTGAGATGATATATGTATTAGATACCTGTGCCGCTTTTGAGATAGCATTTCATGGCCCTAAATATAAGCTTTTCAAGGATGCATTTGACAATGCAGATAAAGTAATTGCTCCCACCTTGTTTGATTCAGAGGTTGCCAATGTTCTTTGGCAGTATGTCCATGCAGGAAAAGTTGATGAAGAGAATGCTAAAAAGACTTTAGCGTATCTGCTCCAGATGATTGATGAATATACAGACACCAGCGAGCTGGCAATTGAAGCCCTCCACGAAGGTATCAGGCTTGGTCACAGCATTTATGATATGTTATATGCCGTGCTTGCCCGCCGCACTGGTGCCACTCTGCTTACTACAGATAAAAGACTCTGTGTTTTGGCAGATTCTATTGGTGTTTCGGTGCTGAATCAGTAGTTCTCGGCGTTGACCTCGAAGTAGGCCTGGGGGTGTGCGCATACAGGGCATACTTCCGGTGCCTTGGTGCCAACCACAATATGGCCGCAGTTCCGGCATTTCCATACCTTGACCTCGCTCTTCTCGAACACTTTTGCAGTCTCCACATTCTCAAGCAGCTTGCGGTACCGCTCCTCGTGGTGCTTCTCGATGGCAGCCACAGCCCGGAACTTGGCGGCCAGCTCTTTAAAGCCTTCTGCCTCGGCTGTCTTTGCAAAGCCTTCGTACATATCGGTCCATTCGTAGTTCTCGCCATCAGCGGCAGCCTTAAGGTTTGCAGCTGTGTCGCCGATTCCTTCCAGTTCCTTGAACCAAAGTTTGGCATGCTCTTTCTCGTTGTCTGCTGTCTCTAAGAAGAGGGCAGAGATCTGCTCAAAGCCGTCCTTCTTGGCTCTGGATGCGAAGTATGTATACTTGTTCCGTGCCTGGGACTCACCTGCGAATGCCTCCAGCAGGTTTTTCTCAGTCTGTGTTCCTTTGTATTTGTTTGCCATGTTTTCCTCCTTGTCTGTTCAGGCTTTCCATAATCCATGCAGGTTGCAGTAAGCATATACTGCGATCACCTCATCTCCCTCGCACAGGGCAAAGCATGCCTTTGGCTCCTGGCCCGGCTTAAGCTCTTTCCGCTGGTTTCCCTGCTTTGTCTGGAGAGAGATCCACTGAATATAATGCTCTTCTGTCATTGGGTGAGCAACAGCTCCTACAGTGACAAGCACTTTGTTATCCTTCTTCTCATAGACAGGGACATGCTTTTCCAGAGAAGCATCCACTGTGCCTGGAATAATCTCTGTCATCTTCTGCCCGCAGCATACAACAGGGGCACCACTTGAATGCACCATGGCAATGATGTTGCCACATACATCACATTTGAAAAATCTCATTTCCATATCAGAATCCCTCCGTACATTAAATATACTATGATTTCGAGGAATCTCAAACTGTTTTTTGCGTTGGTATTACCGGTCTTCCCGGAAGTAGTTCAGACCCAGGTGTGCAGGGGGCTGGTTCTCCCGCTTGTTCTTGATGCTGGTCATGATGAGCACAAGGATGGTGACCACGTATGGCGCCATGGTGATAAGCTCTTTTACAGAGGAGCTGAGGCCAGGTATCAGGATACAGCAGATGTAGAGACCGCCGAAGAGGAAGGAGCAGAAGATGCCCAGCACCGGTTTCCACAGTGCGAAGATTACGATAGCGATGGCCAGCCAGCCCCGGTCGCCGAAGCCGTTGTTGGTCCAGGTTCCGCCGGTGTAGTCCATTACCCAGTAGAGGCCGCCCAGTCCTGCAATAATTCCTCCGATGATGGTGGAAAGGTACTGATACTTGGTTACATTTATACCGGCGGCATCGGCAGTGGCCGGGTTCTCCCCCACAGCCCGCATGTTAAGGCCGGCTCTGGTCCGGTTAAGGTAGATGCTTATTACAATAGCGATTATCACTGCCAGGTAGGCCAGGAAGCCGAAGTCCAGCCCCGGAATCGGGGTAGCTTTGTACCACTTGCCGATGGTGAGCAGTGAGATAGAGCCGCTCTCGCCGAAGAAGCTTAAGAGCGAGGCACCGAAGAAGTTTCCGATACCTATACCGAATGTGGTCAATGTAAGGCCTGTTACGTTCTGGTTTGCCCGCAGTGTCACGGTAAGGAAGCTGAATATCAGAGCCATGAGGCCGCTGCCGATGATGGTTGCAAGCAGCGGTATAAGGATGCAGAGTGCTGGATTAGGGTTTGCGCAGAAGTGCTCGTACAGATATCCGCCGATGATGCCTGAGATGCCGCCTACATACATTATTCCCGGGATTCCCAGGTTCAGATGGCCGCCTTTTTCTGTAAGGATTTCACCTGTAGCTCCGAAGAGGAGCGGGATGCCCTGTCTTATTGAAGAGCCCAGCAGATAGGCTATAGTACCGAACATCACTTCCTCCTCAGGTGAATTCTATAGTTGGTGAAGAACTCACTTCCAATTATAAAGAACAGGATGATTCCTGTGGTCACATCCGAAATATTGTCGCTTAAACGGAAGGCCTGGGCAATCTCGCCGCTTCCTTTCTGCAGGAACACGATAAGGAGGCTGGTGAGCACCATACCGAATGGATTGAACTTGGCAAGCCAGGATACCAGGACTGCGGTAAAGCCGTTTCCGCCGGCCAGGGTTGCCGACACAGTGTGGCCTGTTCCGGCGCACAGCAGGAAGCCTGCAAGACCTCCGATAGCACCGCTTATGCAGGCGGTCCGCATTATTACCTTCTTTACGTTGATGCCGATGTAGCGGGCAGTCTTCTCGCTCTCTCCAACAACCGATATCTCGTAACCCTGCTTGCTGTATTTAAGATAGATGTACATAAGGACAGTGAGGACTGCCACTGTCAGGATATTTATAAGATACTTCTGTCCGAAAAGGGAAGGAATCCATCCGCACTGGGTCTGCCGGTTGAGCACTCCCATGACGCTGGAACCGTTGGGAACCCATACAGCGATGCAGAACTTGACCAGCTGGATTGCCACATAGTTCATCATAAGGGTGAACAAGGTCTCGTTGGTGCCGAACTTAGCCTTGAAATAACCGGGGATTCCAGCCCAGATAAGGCCGGATGCCACAGATGCAACCAGCATGACCAGAATCAGCAGCCAGCTTGGCCAGCTGTCCTGGATATAGAACATGAAAGTGGCGCTCACCAGAGCACCTATAAGGACCTGGCCTTCGGCACCCAGGTTCCAGAACCGCATCTTGAAAGCCGGGGTCACAGCCAGGGATATACACAGCAGGATTGCAGTGTTCTGCAGCAAAGCCCAGAACTTCCGCTGGGTTGAGAAGCTTCCCTTGAACATTGCGATATAGATGTCCAGGGGATTCAGCCGGGTCATGATAAAGAGCACAATGGCGCATACTACCAGCGAAAGGAGTATTGCGATGACTTTTATTGCTATTGCCTTCTGAACCGAAACATCGGTGCGGCGGGAAATATAGATCATGCTTTGGTCCCTCCCAGCCGTGTCATAAGGGCACCCACTGTGTGCTTGTCGGTGTTCCGGCAGTCAACCAGGCCTGACACCTTGCCGCCGCACAGCACCAGCACCTTGTCGCATAGCTCCAGGAGCACATCCAGGTCCTCTCCTACATATAGGACAGCCACCTGCCGCTCTTTCTGCATATTTATCATCTCATAGATAGTGTATGAGGAGTTTATATCAAGTCCACGGGTTGCATAGGCTGTCATAAGCACGGTAGGGGCGTTGGAAATCTCACGTCCCACCAGCACTTTCTGCACATTGCCTCCCGAAAGCTTACGCACCGGGGTGAAGATGTTCGGAGTAATGACCTCCAGGAAGTCTACAACCTGCTTTGCCAGCTTGGTTGGGGATTTCCTGTCTGTAAACAGACCTTTTCCATTGGTGTAGGAACGGAGCATCATGTTGTCCACCAGGTCCATGTTCGCCACAAGGCCCATGCCCAGCCTGTCCTCCGGCACAAAGGAGAGGGCCACGCCCATCTCTTTTATCTTAAGAGGCTCAAGCCCTATGAGCTGCTTTCTGGTGCCGTCTTTCTCTATAAAGAAGATGTTGCCTGATTCCACAGGCTGCAAGCCTGCTATGGACTCAAGGAGCTCCTTCTGGCCGCATCCTGAGATACCGGCTATTCCCAGGATCTCTCCCAAGTTTGCGGTAAAGGAAATATTATCCAGCTTCTTGATGCCGTCCTGGTCCACGACAGTAAGGTTTTCTACCACCAGCCTCGGCTTCGGGTTCAGAGGCTCAGGACGTTCGATATTCAGGGAGACCTGGTGTCCCACCATCATGTTGGTCATCTCCTGGGCATTGGTCTCGCTGGTCTTGAGAGATCCTATGAACTGTCCTTTTCTGAGCACCGCAACCCGGTCGGAAAGAGCCTCCACCTCGTGCATCTTGTGGGTGATTATGACTATAGCCTTGCCATCGTTCCGCATGTTGCGGAGCACTGCAAAGAGGCGGTCTGTCTCCTGCGGGGTGAGGACTGCGGTAGGCTCGTCCAGGATAAGGATATCGGCACCCCGGTAAAGCACTTTGACAATCTCCACAGTCTGCTTCTGGGAGACAGTCATGTCGTACACCTTCTGGTCCGGGTTGATCTCGAATCCGTACTTCTGGCATATCTCCTGAATCTTCCGCTTGGTCCCGGCCAGGTCCAGGGTCTTCCTTATTCCTAAAACAATATTTTCCGCAGCTGTGAAGACATCCACCAGCTTGAAGTGCTGATGGATCATACCGATCTTATAGGCAAAAGCATCCTTCGGGGAGTTGATTACAGCTTCCTTGCCGTCGATGAAAATCTGGCCGGAATCCTGATGATAGATGCCGGAGATCATGTTCATCAGCGTAGTCTTGCCGCTTCCGTTCTCCCCTAAAAGAGCAAGTATCTCTCCCCGGTAGACAGAGAGAGACACCTTGTCGTTTGCTATGACACTGCCAAAGGTCTTGGTTATGTCTCTAAGCTCGATTGCTTTTACAGCCACGAAAAATCCTTAAATCACTCGTACTTCTTGATACCGTCGATAAGCATGTCGAAGTATGGAGCGGAGCGGAACTGCTCGCCAGACTCAACAAACACGCCGTTTACAATAACGTTGGTCTCAGGCTGGAAGTCGCCCTTGTCGATAACGTCAGCCAGATACTCGGTAAGATGCTTTCCGCCTACTGTGAAAGTCTTTGTATCATAAACATGGAGCTTGCCGGAAGCCAGGTCAGCCTTTGCTTTCTCGATAGCCTCCTTTGTTCCCTTTGCTGCAACCTTCTCGTTGAGCTCGGTAAGTTCTACAGAACCAGTCTCTACAGTTCCGCACCAGTCGGTTGCGAATGTCTCACCCTTGGCAACTGCCTTGATGATCATCTCGAAGTATGGAGCCCAGTTGATCTTGGAAGAGATAAGTGCTGTGTTTGGTCCCAGGTTGATTGTACTTACGTTGTAAGCTACGTTTGGAACGCCTTTCTCCTCGCATGCCTTAGGAGCTCCCTCGGAGTCAGCGTGCTGGCTGATAAGGATACATCCGTCGTTCATAAGAGTCTCGGCACCTGTCTTCTCCTTTGCGATATCAAACCAGGAGTTGGTATAGGTGACTTCCATGGTAGCTGTAGGGCATACATAGCGTGCGCCCAGGAAGAATGATGTGAATCCGGAGATAACCTCTGCATATGGATATGCTCCGATGTAACCGATCTTTGCCTTGTCTGCTGTGAACTTGCCGGCTGCGATCATCTCGTTGATCTTCATACCAGCTGCAATACCAGCCAGGAATCGTCCTTCGTAGATGGAAGCGAATGCGTTGTGGAAGTTTGCAACACCTTCTGTCCGGGACTTTGTTCCTGTTGCGTGGCAGAACTGTACGTTCGGATACTCACGTGCAGCCTGGATCATATATGTCTCGTGACCGAAGCTGTCTGCGAATACGATGTTGCAGCCTGCATCAGCCATATCACATGCTGTCTCGTAGCAAGGAGAGCCTTCCTCAACATTCCACTTGAAGATAACCTGGCTGTCAGAAAGTCCCAGAGCCTTCTGGGTCTGGAGAGCTGCCTGATAGAAGTTGTTGTCGTAAGTTGAAGATGCCGGGTCGTGCAGGAAGATAAATCCAATCTTGATGTTAGCAAACTCACCCTCTGCTGCTGCAGCCTTTTCCTTGGATCCGCCTGCGAAAGCAGAAACTGCAACAAGTGCAATTAAACAGATCATTAAAAATCTTTTCATTTTTTCCCCTCTTTTATTTTTGGTCTTTTATTTGAATGTGACAGAGTCGTCTGTCATTGATTCCACAATTGCCAGGGACTCGACCCTGACCCCTTTTGCCCTTATCCGCTTGCCGCCGCCCTGGAAGCCTTTCTCGATTGCAATTGCAGCTCCCACCACCACAGCTTTAGCCTGGTTGACTATTTCGATAAGCCCCTCAAGGGCAGCTCCGTTGGCAAGGAAATCGTCCACCAGCAGAATCCGTTCTCCCTCCTTGAGGAAGTCGGCAGAAACTACAGCGGTGTAATCGTTGTTATGGGTATAGGAATGGATAGGTGCGGTAAGCACTTTTCCCGGAATATTGGCTGGTTTGTGTTTCTTGGCAAAAAGCACCGGAACCCCCATGTTCATGGCTGCGGCCACAGCAATAGCAATGCCCGAGGACTCGATGGTGAGTATTTTGTCCACCTTTTCTTTTGAATAGATTGCTGCTATCTCTTTCCCCATCTCCATAAGGAAAGGTATGTCAATGTGCTGGTTGAGAAATGAATTGACTTTGATGATGCCGCCTGGAAGAATTGACCCCTCTTCCAATATCTTCTTTTCCAGAGCTTTCATATAAATATTATATTTATATGGAAAAGCTAAATCAAGTGGATTGAAGCATTGAGGCGAAAATTTCTGCCGCGTCTCCGACTAATTCTATACAGGGCCGTTTTTTAAGGTAATCGGCAGTGCGGGCGGCGGCGATGTTTGCATCGGCTTCCACCGGAGCTTTCTTCGGAGCAAGGCCTAAAAGCTCACGGCATATAATAGAGCCGCCGCTTCTTTCTGCAAACTGGGCTGCCATCTTCTGTATCCGCTGGTAGTGCTCTTTTTTCTTGGCCAGGGCATCGGGGGCAGTCATGTCGGAAATGCCGAACTTGAGGCCTGCACACATGAACATACCGCTGGCAGCCCCGCATACTTCCCGGAGCCCACCCATGCCGGCGCCGAAGGAGAGGGAAAGCTTGGATGCAGTCTCCTTGTCAATGCCCAGCTCTTCTGCGAAAGTGACAAGAACAGCCTGGGCGCAGTTGTAGCCTGCCTTGAAGTTTTCCATAGCCTCTTTTCTATATTCTTCTACTGTTTTCATATATTCCCTCCGTCAATGACAGAATATCAGCACTGCGATGCCCAGCAGAATCCTGTAGACTGCGAAAGGCCTCAGGCTGTACTTCTTGAGATAGCTCATAAAGAATTTCACCACCACCAGGGCAGTGATGAATGATATTACAGTTCCAAGGGCCAGAATGACCCACTGATATGCGGAGAAATCGAAACCTGCTTTTAAAAGTTTGAAGAAAGAGGCTCCCATGATGGTGGGTATACCCAGAAGGAACGAAAACTCGGCAGCCAGGGGGCGGGCAAAGCCGCAGAATACAGCACCGATTATGGTGGAGGCGGAGCGTGACATGCCGGGCCACATGGCAAGGCATTGGAAGAAACCTACGGCAAGGGCCAGTTTTACAGATATCTGAGAGGGTTCGGCAACCAGCTCCGCCCCCTGCTGCCCCTGCCGGCTGCTTTTCGCCTCGGCGAAAAATATGAGCGCAGCTCCGGTAATCAGGGCTATAGCTACGCTGACCGGGTTGAAGAGGTGGGCTTCCATCCAGTCGTCTATGCACACCCCGATTACCGCAGCCGGCAGGAAGGCTATGACAATCATCCCCCACAGCTTCCATATTCTTTTATTCTTTTCAGCATCCCGGGTAAAGGGGAAAATATCGTTCCAGAAATAGAAGACCACAGCCAAGATAGCTCCGAACTGGATTACTATGTTGAACATGTTCTCAAAGGCAGGGTCGGAGAAGGTGAGCCAGCGGCCTGCGATAATCAGGTGGCCGGTTGATGAGACCGGGAGGAATTCGGTAAGTCCCTCGATTATACCTAGGAAAAAGGCGGTGATCATATCCATGGTCTGCTCCTCAGCCTAAGCTGGCCAGTTTGCGCTGCAGCTCCAGAGCCTGGGTCCTGAGATAACGCTGGATAGTAGGCTTCTCCATTACACCGCAGGCTATGCCGTCCTTGTCCACAATAGGAATTGCGTCGGTGTCGTAGGTCTCGAACAGCTTGTAGACATCGGGAATGGACATGTCGGGGGTGCAGGTGGCAGGGCACTCATCCATTATATCAAAAGCCATGACAGCCTGGGAGAACTCCAGCATCTGTATAGACTCCTGCAGGTTCTGCAGTGTTATGATGCCGGCTAACTTCCCATCCTGATCCTTTACCACAAAGTTCTGGTTGTGGTTCTTGGAGAATGTCTCAAGCAGCGTGGTAAGCCGTTCTGTCATGGGGACAACAGTGTAGTAATCCCGGTCGCATACCCGCACGCCGCTGGATTCAATCTGGTACACATAGCATCCTTTCATGATGTCTTCTTCGGTGATGTCCAGACCGCATTCTCCAGCCTTGGTCACGCCATATTTTACGCATATAGGACCTACCAGCTGCACCACAAAGGTGGTGGCTGTGATTATGAGCATGATGGTAGGGCCGATAGTGTCGGCAAAGTCCTGCCCTGCGGCGATGGAAAGGCCGATAGCCACACCTGCCTGGCTCAACAGGCAGTAGGGAAGGTACTTGTATACAGTCTCGGGGGCGTGGGTCAGCTTGGAACCGATGCGGGCGCCGATGGATTTACCCAGAGTCCTGCAGGCGATATAGAGAAGGGCGATAAAGCCGATGTAGGCAGTGACATTCCATATATTGAGCTTCGCCCCCACCAGCACGAAGAAAAGTACATAGACAGGTGGGGTGAACTTCTCGGTCAGGGAGAAGACGGGCCGGGTCTTGGCCGGGGCGAAGTTGATCATGAAAAAGCCTAATGACATGGCGGCCAGTATATTGTCCAGGTTGAAGAATTCGCACATGCCGGTGGAAAGGAGCAGGGAACCAAGGGAGAAAGCCAGGATACGCCCCTCGTCCTTCATCACGTTGCGTATGAACATGCTGAGTAAAAAGCCGAAGATGGAGCCTACTATGATAGAGGCGAATACGTCGTAGCCCAGCATGGCTATCTGGTAAAGGAAAGACCCGGCCCGGCTGCCCAGCAGGGCAGAGGCCACCGAGGCAGCCACCGCGTAAAGAATAAGGGCCACTGCGTCGTCCATGGCTACAATGCCATATACTATGGTGGTGAGCGGTCCTTTGGTGCGGTTTTCCCTGAGTACGTCGGTGGTGGCTGCCGGGGCGGTGGCTGAGGATATGGCTCCCAGTATGCCGCCCATGGCTATGGATACCGGCACGTTGCCGGTAATTGCGATGGAGATGGCTGTAACCAGGATGGTCACCACGATGAATGGGATTACCGCCTCCATTATCAGGATGCCCACAAACTGCTTTCCATACTTTTTGATGGTGGCTATCTTAAGCTCGCCGCCGATCATAAAGCCGATCAAGGTAAGAGCCATGTTGGAAAGAGGTGTGAGGGTGGTGACAACATCGGCATTGAGCACCTGGAGACCTGACTGGCCTATCAGGATACCTATTACGATATATCCGACCACCTGAGGAATCTTGAGCTTCTGGAACAGCCTTCCCCCTATGGCTCCCAGGAACAGGATTGTTCCCAGCATAAGAATCAGGTTCGCACTTTCTACAGAGTCAAAGTGCATGAAGTTAGGAAGCAGTTCCCCAAGTGTTCCCATAATTATTTTTTAGGTACGATCCTGTCGAATCCGGTGTATGGCACCAGGTTCTTTGGAATCAGGATGGAGCCGTCTTCCTGCTGGTTGTTCTCGATGATGGCGATCATAGCCCTGGTCAGAGCCATGGCTGTGCCGTTCAGCATATGCAGGTAGTTGGTTCCGTTCTCATCCTTGTACTTGATTCCAAGGCGCCGTGCCTGGAAGTCGGTGCAGTTGGAGGTGCTGGTGATCTCGCCATAGTCGCCACGGCCCGGCATCCATGCCTCAAGGTCGTATTTGCGGTAAGCGGAGGCACCCAGGTCTCCGGTGCATGTATCAACAACTCTATATGGAACATCCAGTCCCTGGAAGATCTTCTCCTCCACAGAGCGGATATACTGGTGCATCTCGTCGGATTTCTCCGGCAGGCAGTAGATGAACATCTCCACCTTGGAGAACTGGTGCACTCTGTAAAGTCCTTTGGAGAACTGGCCTGCAGCTCCTGCCTCACGGCGGAAGCAGTGGGAAAGTCCTGCCATCTTTATTGGAAGCTTAGAGGCATCGATAGTCTTGCCTGCGAAGTAGCCGCCAAGAGTGATTTCGGCAGTTCCTACCAGACATGTGCCTGTTCCTTCCACTGTATAAATATTGCTCTCCTCGCCCCTCGGGTTGAATCCGATTCCGGCAGCCACCTCTTCCTTTGCCACATCAGGTGTGATGAACGGGGTAAAGCCCTCTTTCATGATAATGTCCATGACATAGCGGGTAAGGGCCAGCTCCAGGATCACAGCCTCGTTCTTAAGATAGTAGAACTTGGTGCCGGAAACCCGGGTTGCAGTCTCGAAGTCCACCAGGTCCAGAGCCTCGCAAAGCTCCACATGATCCTTTGGCTGGAAACCGAACTGTGGGATATTGCCCCATTTCTTGACCTCAAGGTTCTCCTTGTCCTCTTTGCCGATAGGGGCATCGGGATGGGCCATGTTCGGAATGTCCATCATAGCGGCCTTGAAGGCTTTGTCCTTATCTTCGAACTCCTTCTCTATAGCAGCGATGTCCTCTTTAAGCTTCTTGCCTTCTGCAATCAGGGCAGTACGCACATCCTGCTCCAGCTTGCCCTTCATCTTGGCGGCGTTCTCGTTCCGCTGCTGCCGCAGTCCGTCCAGCTTCTGCTGGAGTGCGGTCTTCTCATCATAAAGCTTTACAACAAGGTCGGCATCGGCCACCATGTTCCTGTCTGTGATATTCTTCTTAACCTGCTCAAGGTGTTCCTTGATGAATCTTATGTCTAACATGGCATCTATTTTACATCTTTTTTATTATTGTTTAAAGTCCTAAAATTACGTATGTGCGTATAAAGATAAGGTTTACGCAGACACTGGGGGTGGAGCAGTATGTAGAGCCAGCGGCGTCTGCGGTGCCGCTTGTAGTTGGATGCCTTCACATCTTTAAAGGTGTCGGTGTAGACATCCTGTTTCATGGCCCGCAGGTTGAAAAGCATGGAAGCCTGCAGATAGTCGAAAAGCATGCTGTGCCCCTCGTTTAAGCTGTTGTCACGCTGGGATGGGACTACGAATGTGGCCCGGTGGGAATCCTTGAGGAGTGCCTCCTGGGCAGAGCGGATGTGCTCTTTCTTCTCTGAACGGATGAGGACAAAAGCGTTGATGGCAAGCAGCAGGCTGCATACAAATACAGCCAGAACTGTATCTTTCATACAACATTTTTATTATGAGATTATCTGCATGTCAAATTTTTCCCGAAAAAAAGGGTCTTTTATAAAAATATTTTATGAAAAATTTAAATTATAAGAATACTTTTAATCAGAAAGGATGTACTCCACTGTGGTGACCACTCTGACGCTTTTGCGTTCAGGGAGTCCCGGGGCTGCATCATCTATGGCGAAAAGTCCCTGGCTTGCCCTCTTGATCTTACTCACCTTGCTTCCGGAATCGTGGGCAAACTGCTCTGCTGCCTTCCGGGCATTCTGGGTAGCCTCGGCAATCATCTGGGGCTTTATGTCGTTGAGCTTGTTGAAATGGTATTCAACCCGGCTGTCGTAGTCGTGGGAAAGGGCTATGCCTGAGTCCATCAGGTTGATGGAGTCGGAAAGGGCTGCTGCCACTGCCTTGATATTTGAGGAGCGGACAAAGACAACAATTTTTGCAAAGTATTTGTCCCGCTTACGGGTCTGGTCCATGTATGGATCTGTGGTGGTGTCGGTGATAGCCGGCTCCTTGACGGTGAAATCTGCATCCGGTACCCCATGCTTCTTAAGGAAAGAGGTGATGATGTCAGTTTTTTTCACAATATCCTGACGGAGGAGGGAAAGGTCGTTGCCGCTTACTGTGAAGGTGACTGGCCATACTGCCATATCTGCATCAACTTCCATTTCTGCCAGCCCCCGGACCGATACTGTCCTCTGGTCTGCCTTGAGGGTCTTGATTCCGAATGCGATAGAAAGCCCTGATAAAACTATACCAATTGCAAGCACAGCTGCACTTGCGATAAAAAATCTTTTATTTTCCATACATTTATAGTATACTATCAGTAGAGGCGGACGGCAAGGAAATGATTGAAGAAAAACTGCGGAAAAAGCGGAAAGCCCAGGTGGCCCAGGCAGACTGTGTGGCCTGTGGAAGCTGTGTCAAAGTGTGCCCCAAAGGAGCGGTCAAGGTGTACAGAGGGCTCTATGCCCAGGTTGATGAGGCTCTCTGCATTGGGTGCGGCCGGTGTGCTGCCGAGTGTCCTGCCGCCATCATAGAGATGAGTGAGGTGGCCTTGTGAAAAAGCACTGGTACGACTATCTCTGGATTTTCTCCGCCACTTATCTGATTCTTGGATTCTTCAATATCATTTTCGCATGGCTGGGTATGCTCTGTTTTCTGCTGCCTCTTCTGATTGCCATATTCGGCGGTGACAAGATGTACTGCAACCTTTTCTGCGGGCGTGGCCAGCTCTTTTCTCTGCTGGGAAAGAAACTTAAGCTCTCGCGGAACAAGAAGCCTCCAGTGTTCCTGCATAAGAAGTGGTTCCGCTACGGTTTCCTGGCTTTCTTTATGGTGATGTTCGGCCAGATGCTGTGGGTCACTTATCTGGTGGGTATGGGTGAGCGTCCTTTAAGCCAGCATGTTAAGCTGTTGTGGAGCATAAAGCTTCCATGGCATTGGGCATATTATGGTGGAGTAACCCCCTGGGTGGCCCAGTTCTCCTTCGGATTCTACAGTGTGATGCTCACCTCTACTGTGCTTGGAATTATAACTATGGCTCTGTTCCGGCCCCGGAGCTGGTGTGTCTACTGTCCTATGGGAACCATGACCCAGCTAATCTGTCAGGCTAAAAAGCCCAAGATTAAGAAATAAAGCTTTTTATTAGAATCTCAAGTCCGATTGCAATAAGGATAGAACCACCCAGGATTGAGGCTTTCCCCGAAAGGTGGGCAGCGACTTTCTTACCAATGAACGCACCGCCTATGCATATTCCGAAGGTGACTAAAGCGATTATAAGCGAAGCCGCCAGAGCCATTGCAGCCTGGTATTCAGCTATGGTGAAGCCCACCGAAAGGGCATCGATGGAGGTAGCCACCGACTGGATCATGAGGATGCCGAAGGTGAGTTTTTTCCCTTCTTCAACTTCTCCCCGGAATCCCTCCAGCACCATCTTGCCTCCGATATAGAGCAGCAGTATAAAAGCTATCCAGGGGATGAAGGGCTGGAACTTCTCGAAAACAGTGATTATGGTGTGGACACAGAACCAGCCTGCCATTGGCATAAGGAATTGGAAAAGACCATAAGAGGAAGCCATCCCGATCATATCTGTCCGGCTCATGCGGGGATTGGCCAGGCAGTTGGCTATGGAGACTGAGAAGGCATCCATGGCAAGGCCCACCCCTAAGAGAAGGCTGTTTGTAAAAAACAGAAAATTCCAATCCATAATAAAAAAATACCCCAGGACTGGCCTGGGGCATTCATCCTCTTTTTTATTACATCACTTCTTGTTGATTGTTCCAAGAGCTGTGTAAACGATATCTGTGGTGTTGCATCCTCTTGAAAGGTCGGAAACCGGCTTTGCGAATCCCTGGAAGATAGGGCCGTAAGCTTCGAATCCGCCGAAGCGCTGCATAAGCTTGTAACCGATGTTTCCTGCGTTGATGTTAGGGAAAATCAGTGTGTTCGGGCTGCCTGCAACAGGTGAGCCTGGAGCCTTGCGGGCTGCAACTTCTGGAATGATAGCTGCATCCAGCTGGAGCTCGCCGTCAACCTTGAGGTCCGGTGCTTTCTCTTTTACGATTGCCAGTGCCTGGGTAACCTTGTCTACTGTCTCGTGGGAAGCAGATCCCTTGGAAGAGAAGGAGAGCATTGCAATCTTCGGCTCTGTGAGGAGGAATGAGCGGCATGAGTCTGCTGCTGCAAGTACGATGTCTGCCAGCTGGTTTGCATCCGGCTCGATGATTACTGCACAGTCTGCCAGGATGTAGGATCCCTCATATCCCCAGTCTGTTCCCTGTTTTTCCATGATGAAGCAGGAGGAAGCAGTCTTGATTCCAGGTGCGGTCTTGATAACCTTGAGTGCGGAGGAAGCAACTGCTCCGGTGGTGTTCACAGCACCTGCAACCATTGCGTCACAGTCGCCTTTTCTAACCATCATTGCGCCCCAGTACAGAGGATTCATCATCTCTTTGCGGGCCTGCTCCTCAGTCATTCCCTTAGCTTTTCTAAGCTCATAATATTCATTTGCATATGCGTCGATATTTGCAGACTTGGTTGGGTCAACCAGCTTGATTCTGCCGTCAATCTTTACATTCTCTGCCTTTGCTGCGCTCAGGACAGCTCCCTCGTCGCCTACCAGCCAAACCTCTGCTACAAGACCTTCGTCTGCAAGGATCTTTGCAGCGTTGATGACTCTTTTGTCAGTTCCTTCTGGAAGGACCAGCTTCTTCTGGTTTTTGAGGGCTTCAGCCTTCATTCTCTCTATAAATCCCATATTTTGCTCCTTTTCGGAAGTTTTGCTGATTTTACTTTATATGAAAAAGGTGTAAAAATTCAACTACCTGAGCACTTTTTTTCTTATTGCATATATTTTTATGGTATAGTAAATTCAGAGTAGGAGATAATTATGGTTGATGTGAGAATAAAAAATATTGAAGAGTCAGATGTTGATACCCTTATTTCTGATGATATCAGCTTTGAGGGGAGCATGACTCTTTCCCGTCCTGCCATGATCAAGGGGCAAGTGACCGGTAAAATTGAATCTGACAGCAACGTTTTCATAGAGAAGGATGCCGATGTCAAGGCCGATGTGAAGGCCAACGAGCTTTCTGTCAAAGGAAATCTTTCAGGATCGGTACAGGCTTCTGTGATAGAGATGGGTTCCAGCGCTGTGTTCAGCGGAGATATTACAGCCCAGAGTCTTGCCATGGAGAGCGGATGCACCTTCAACGGAAGCTCCAAGATCGGCACAGCACCAAAGGCTGAACCTGCTTCAGAAGAGGCTCCTGCAGAAGAAGCCCCGGCCCAGAGCGAAGAGTGATACGATAGTGAAGAAATCTTTTTCTACTGTTCTGCTTTTATTCCTTGCCTTTACCCTTTTTGCCCAGACCAAGCCAGATGCTGCCAAAGAGTACAAGGCCAAGAACTATGAATCGGCTGTGGATATCTGCCTTGCCGAGATAAAAGCGGACAAATATACAGTTGACACCTACAATATCCTGCTGTGGAGTCTGAACCGGCAGAAGCGCTACCGGGAGACTATAACCTACGGCCAGCAGGCATCCAAGAAGTATCGCGATATGCGTATCATAGAGTCAATGGGAGTTGCATACTACTATACAGGCAGCTATGACCGGGCCCTTTCAAACTTCAAGACCTATGCGGCGGCTCTGCCGGAGGGCTCCTTCATTGATGATGTGTACTATTTCATGGGTGAGATATATATCCGCAAGGGTGAGTTCAACAACGCAGATATTGCCCTGACCACCGCAGTGCACCATTACCCGAAATCTGCCATGTGGTGGGCCCGGCTGGGCTATGCCAGGGAACAGGCTGGCTCCTATGAGGCTGCTCTTGCTGCCTACGACCAGGCCCTTTCGATAAATAAAAACAATGCAGAGGCAAAAGGGGGCCGCGACCGGGTTGCTCCGAAGCTGAATTCCTGATATGAGCCGCACCTTCTCAATTTCTATCTATACCCTTGGCTGCCGTCTGAACCAGGTGGAGAGCGAGGCTGTCTCCAGCGCTTTTCTGAATGCCGGTTTTACTTTGGTCCAGCCGGACAGCGTTCCCGACATTTTTGTCATAAACACCTGCACAGTCACATCAAAGAGCGAACAGAAGGCACGGCGGGTGATACGCAAGGCCTCCTCAGAGAATCATGATTCCCTGGTGGTGGTAACCGGCTGCTATGCCCAGCTGAATGCTCCCGATATAGAGAAACTGGGCTCCAATATTCTGGTTATAGGACAGGCTGAGAAGAGCCGACTTTTGGAGTTCCCTGCCTATATTCAAGAGACTGATGCGAAGTGTGGATCTGAACTTAAGGAGTATCTCCAGTTCCGTCTGGGGAAATCCCCCATGACCACTACTAAGTTTGACTTTCTGCCCGACACATTCAGTTTCCATACCCGGGCAAGTTTAAAGGTGCAGGACGGCTGCAACAACTTCTGCGCCTACTGCCGTATTCCCTTTGCCCGGGGCCGGAGCGAGAGCATGGATTTCGACAGGGCGGTGGAGACTGCGGTGGCCATAGAGAAGAATGGATATAAAGAGCTGGTTCTCACCGGGGTGAACATCACCGCCTACGAGAGCGGCGGCAGTAGGCTCCGGCAGCTTATAGAGACCATACTGGAGCATACCTCCGATATCCGCATACGCCTTTCTTCTTTAGGACCCTACGACGACTTGGACAACTTTGCATTCTTTATTTCACAGCCGAGAATATGCCCTCACTTCCACCTGTCGGTGCAGTCGGGAAGCGATAATGTGCTTGCGGCCATGGGACGGAAGTACCCTGCAGGCAGGCTCAAGGAGATAACCGATATCCTCAAGGCCAGTGGAAGAGACCCTTTTATTTCCGGAGATGTGATCACCGGGTTCCCGGGAGAGAGCGACCAGGATTTCGAAGATTCCTATAATTTAATCCGGGACTGCGGCTTTGCCATGTGCCATGTGTTCCCCTATTCGCCAAGGCCCGAAACCAGGGCATACAGAATGAGGAACAGAGTGCCGGAGCGAATCTCCCGGCAGCGTGCCGAGAGGCTTGGGGCTCTGGCTGAGCAGCTGAATCTGGCCTATATTGCCCGGCAGCAGGGGCGTCGTGAACAGGTTATAATAGAGGAAGAGGTTATGCTGAAGGGCAGGAAGTACTACGCCGGACTCTCCTCCAATTACGTGAAGGTGCTTATAGAGAGCCCTGCTGCTCTTGAGGGCGGTACGCTGTGTGATGTTGTCCTGAATGCCGATTCTGGCAATGTGTTCGGCACCTTACTCTGAAGCTTTTCTGTCTGCCTCTTCCACCAGGTGGTGCTGCCACTTGATTAAGTAGCGCTCGTCATCGGGATTGCTGCTTTCTATGTCGGCCAGGATGCGGAATACCGGTTCGGTGCCGCTGCCTCTCATCCAGATAAAGGCAATATCTTTTCCTTCTTTATCCGAGAACAGAATCTTAAGGCCACCTTTCACACCGGCTTTCCGGACCTCAGCTCCGGTTCCTTCGTAGGATTCTGTACCGATGGTGTTTATCTCACGCCAGCCGGATATGCCGAACCTGTCGGCCAGCTCCTCTTTCCTGGCCTCCCACTCAGCCTTGAACACCTCTTCGTAGCTCAGCTTCAGTTTGCCGTGGTCGATACACTGTATCTTCATCTTGGCCAGGGCATCATCTGTAGAGGTGGTCTGGAACTGAGGCAGCTCTGCGATCATCTCCTCCCAGCTTTTGCCGGTTAATGATGCATATTTGATTATGCTGATTATGGTGTTAAGAGGATCCCGTACTGTGGCAGGGTGGGTTATGTTGCCGCCGTTGGAGCCTTCGCCCAGGAACCGTACTGTGTAGCCCTGGGTGCGGAGCTTGGCCGCCAGGTTCACCACATTGGCTTCGCCAACCTCGGCCCGGAGCACCACCACGCCGAACTGTCGGGCGATCCGCTCGATACGCAGGGATGTTGGGCAGTTCACCGCCACCGCAGTCCGGCCCGGGGCAATCTGGCCGCTTCTCTGCATAAAGGTGAGTTCCGCAGTGCAGGCCAGTGCAAACACAGTCTGAGCATCGGGTACCAGGGCTTTTCCGTTGTTGCCGATAAACACCAGATTGCCCCGGTCGCCGTCGTTGTCAGGTACGTAGCCTATAGTAAAGCGTTTATCTTCAGTATGGAGCTTTTCTAAGTGGGCGGCGGCGCAGTTGAGGTTCTTTCCTTCCGGCAGGATGCCGTGGGCTATTTCCCCGGCAGTGTCGTTTATAAAGCTGTATTCAATGCCAAGCGTGTCGAAGAACTGCTTATCTATGGAAAGGCACCGGGCACTGCCGTTCATGTCGGCCACCACTGCCGGCTTATCTGCTTTCTTGAAGGCTTCCAGCTCCTCCTGTTCTGCAAAGGCAGTGGACAGGTTGAACTTGAGATATGCCTCCAGAGCCTTCTCTTTGTAGAACTCTGATGCGGGCAGAGGGGTGCTTTTACTATTGTTCAATAATTGAACAAGTGTCTGGTAGTTGGATTTATCCTCCATAAAGGCTTTGAACTGGGCTATAATGTCTGCCGCATCAGAGCCGCCCAGCACGCTGCCGTCCCCGAGACCGAACTTGACCCCGTTGTGGCCGGCCGGGTTATGGCTGGCAGATATGTAGATGAAGCCGTCCAGTTCTGGTGTATTTTTTACATAGGCCATGATCTCGGGGGCGGCTGCGACAGCCAGATAGCGTATCTCCAGCCCCAGCTGCCGGGCGGTAGCTGCCACAATCTGGCATATAGCCTCTCCGGTAGGGCGGGCATCCCGTCCTATGGCCACAGTCTTACATCCCTTCTCCAGGGCCCATTTTGAGAATATGTATCCGATACCGGCGGCGATAAGGCTGTCAGCCTCGGAAAGCTCTTTATTCATGCTGTTCTCGTCCCCGTCTGCGGCAAAAACCTTGCGCCACCCCGAGGCTGAGATGATCATCTTCTTAAACGAACTGTAAACATCATCAAAAAGTGTATCCATATCAATATCCTTATAACATTCCAGAAGACGGTTGTCGATAGTCTCTATAATCCTTCCCGGCTTGAACTTGAGATGCTCTGATGTGATTGAATCAAAATAGTAGAACATGGTCTTCACAACCTCTCCAGCCTTGCCGGGAACAGGCAGATTGCGGCTTATGATAAGCTTGGAGATGAGAACCATATCCCACAGGATAAGGCCCTTTCTCAGGCCAATTCCAAGGGCAGTTGCAGTGACAGGGAAGCTGCCGATCTTGAACAGAACTTTACCCACCGGATTCAGCAGATTGAAAATGATGATACACGCTGTGATGATGAATGGAGAGAGGAGCCGGATCTTTCCGTCCTTGTGCCAGACCAGGATTGCAAAAGCTATGGTGAAGGCAATGATCACGGCCAGTTCCTTAAGCATGGAGCCCCCTGAACCACTTGGACTTCTCGATGAACATCTGAGTGAAGATGCCTAAAACCAGTCCGGTAGCAGTGCCCGAAATCAGCAGTATCGGTGCAATATATTTTGTGGCATCTCCGAAGAGAACGAAGTATGCCACAACCAGCTGTGCTATGTTGTTGGCGGCCGCCCCTGCCAGACTCAACCCTATGCATGAGACACGGTTCTTAAGCCACAGGTGCACACCCAGCATGGTCAGGCCCGATGCCAAGGATCCGGCTGCCGAGAACAGGAAAATATATGAGAACAGAGTCCCTGTGATAAGGGCCTGCCCTATGATTTTGAGCAGTATCAGCTTGTAAATATCCCGGGTGGGCAGAACAAAAAGGGCCACAATCACCGGCAGGTTGGCCAGCCCCAGCCGCAGGAAGGGGAGGGGCTTGGGTATGGCATACTCCACCGCAGCCAGGAAAAGGCACAGAGCAGCCAGGAAAGGAAGGAGCTTTTTATCAGTTGTCTGTGTCACTCTTTCCTCCTTCCACAGTCACTATTATGCGGTTGGGCAGGCATGCCAGGAAATCTCCATCCTCCCTTGCCTGTCCCATGTGGATGCATATCTTGTCCCGGCAGGGGCTCTCCACAAACTCGATGCAGCCATCGTGAATAATAAGGTGCGCTTTGTCTATCTCTCCAGTAAACTCCAGCTCTCTTGGCTGATTCAGCGGATAGATGTACTCTGTGTCCTTCACTTTTATCACTGCCTTTGCCACCGGATCATCACTCCCTTTCAGGGCTAAAAGCGACAGAGCTGTCAGTATGACAGAGATGGCGAGAAACAGAAAATCAGCAGGTTTAAAGGAGAGCTTCATCAGTCAGAGTATACCATAGGAAAAACAATAAAAAAAGTCCTCCCGGAGGAGGACCTTTAAGCTGTCGCTGGGACAGATTATTTTGTGGTGAGAGCCAATGTCTCCCGTGCGATTGCCAGCTCCTCGTTTGTAGGAATCAGCATGACTTTAACCTTGGAGTCATCTGCGGAGATAACTCTCTCTTCGCCGCGGATGTTGTTTCTCTCATCATCAATCTTGACACCCAGGTAACCCAGGTAAGCACAGATCCGCTTGCGGCAGTCTTTGTCGTTCTCGCCTACACCTGCTGTGAAGCAGATAGCGTCAACGCCGTTCATTGCAGCTGTGTATGCACCGATGTATTTTGCAATTCTGTAGTCGTATGCATCAAGACCGACCTGAGCCCGCTTGTTGCCCTCGGCAGCAGCCTTGCCGACATCACGGAAGTCGGAGGATACACCGGACATTCCCAGGATACCTGACTTCTTGTTGAGGATGTTCAGCATCTGGTTCACATCAATCTTCTCGTGGTTGCAGATGAACTGGAGGATTGTAGGGTCAACGTCGCCGGACCGGGTTCCCATGATGACGCCCTCAAGCGGAGCAAGACCCATGGATGTGTCCACGCACTTTCCGCCGATGGATGCAGATACAGAAGCTCCGTTTCCAAGGTGACATACGATGACTTTTGCCTTCTTTGGATCCAGCTTTCCGAACTTGATAGCCTCGCGGCTTACGAACATATGGCTTGTTCCGTGGAATCCGTAGCGGCGTACCTTGTATTTCTCATAGTACTCGTAAGGAATTGCATAGAGATAAGCTTTCTCTTCCATTCCCATACCGAAGGATGTATCAAATACTGCTACATTTGGCTTTCCTGGCATTGCAGCTTCGCAGGCCTCGATACCCATAAGGTTTGCAGGGTTGTGGAGAGGGCCAAGGTCGAAGCATTCGCGGATAACTTTCTTGACATCTGGGTTTACAACGATGGACTCGGTATATGTGTTTCCACCGTGCAGGACGCGGTGACCTACTGCTGTGATCTCGTCGGTTGATTTGATTACGCCGTACTTTGCATCAGTAAGGGCTGACATAACCAGTTCGATAGCTTCCTTGTGGGTAGGCATGTCCTTTTCTACAACATAGTTGTCTTTTCCAGGTGCCTTGTGGGTAAGCATTGAGCCGTTGATTCCGATTCTCTCGCAGAGACCTTTTGCCAGTACACTCTCATTCTCCATGTCGATAAGCTGATACTTAAGGGAACTGGAGCCGCAGTTGATAACAAGAATTTTCATTATTCCTCCAAACATAGCCTTGTGGCATATTAAGTTTTTCTGATTTTCTTCAATAATAGCGATTTACGCGCGGTTGTTCAAGACTGCTCCACAAACTTCAAAAACCTGAAAAATATAATCCCAGCAATAAGACACCCCTGCTCGATTAAGTGCGCTCCCTTCGGGCCGCAATATCGACAGGGATGCCTTTTGCTGGGCTTGTGTTGTCTTCTCTGGTTTTTGATGTTTGTTCCGCACTGAGCGGAGGTTAAAATCTGAGGTTGGAGAACTGCTGCTTAACAGTTGAGGTGAGGGTTTTGATGAGGGTTGATTCGAAAGATTTGAGTGATGCGTTGATGTTTTTGTTACTGGAAGGGGCTGAACGGAAGAGTTCATCAATAGAGACGCTGAGGGCTTTTGCGATATTCTCGACAGTATCAAGGGAAGCTTGCTTACGCCCAAGTTCAATCTGAGTCATGTATGGGACTGAAATATCAGCTTTTTCTGCCAACTGCTCTTGTGTCCATTTTCGCTCTTTCCTTAGGTTTCTGATATTGTTTCCGAGTATCTCACATATTTTACTCATAGTATTACTATATTGCTCATGGCAACTATTGACTATTATCTATAAGCAACTATAATTGCTATTAGTATATTATAGTTGGGAACTGTTTATGAAAAAGATGACCTATATATTCACATTATCAATAGCTCTGATTTCTGCACTCATGTTTTCTTGTGGCGGTGGTGGCGGTGGTGCCGGAGACTCGTTCACTGTTGGTTATAATGCCAACGGTGCTGATTCTGGAAGTGCTCCATCTGCTCAAAGTTGTAACTTAGGAGCATCTTTAACGGTCAAAGCAAATTCAGGCAGTCTTGCCAAAAATGGTTATTTATTTGATGGCTGGAACACTAAGGCGGATGGGTCTGGTACAGATTATATGCCAGGAGCCTCATACAAGGGTGATGATATAACTCTATATGCCAAATGGGCGAGGTTGTTCAATTACTCGGTGAATAATCCAGGTTTTCCGGCACAAGCTCTTAATAGCGTACAGCGTGCACCGGGTAATCCGACAGCAACCATAACTGGTCTAACTCCAAGAGGAAGCCAGCTCTCCTCTGTTATAATTCCCGGAAGTATGGATGGTTATACCATTTCGGGTATTGGTAATAATGCTTTCCAAGATTGTGACAATATTACAGATGTCACTATCCCTGATACTGTGACTAATATAGGTAATAATACATTTTCTGGCTGTTCTAATTTGAATAATATGATTTTGCTTGGAATAGTTCCTCCTATAATGGGTACTGGGGTATTTAATGGGTGTTCTGTTATAATAAATGTTCCTCAGTCCGCCTTGAGCAGTTATCAAGGTGCATCAGGATGGGCAACTTATTCACAAAGTATTGTGTTTATAGGAGCAAATACTTATTGCGTAGTCTATGACAGTAATGGGGCCGACATGGGATTGGTGCCTATGATGCGGGCAAGTATAGTAGGCGGATATCCTGTTACTGTTGAAGGTAATATAGCTGGCTTAAAAAAAGCAGGTTGTTCATTCAATGGCTGGAATACAGAGCCAGATGGATCAGGTTATGGCTACAAGTCCGGACAAACTATTCAGCTCCCAGGAGGAAGAATTACTCTGTATGCTCAGTGGTATCATCTTACATATTCCAGTAATAATTTTGAAGATAGAAATAATGCAAATATTGGAGATATAGTATTAGCCAGTGGAAGAACATGCTCCGTAGCTAGATATAATTCAGAATATAGCAAATATACAGAAGCTGATGGAGTAGCGGTGGGTATTGTTGCTTATAAAGGAATAACAGGAAGTTATGGGAAATCTGGCAGTATATATATGATTGGTCTAGAACAAGAAAGCTTAAAATGGGGATCAGGAATAGGATATAACACCAAATTTAATACAAGTATGACAGCAGGGGAGGATAATTGGGCCATAATAACAGCAACAGACCCAACTGCTTTCTCATCTGCGGCAGCAAACTATCCAGCATTTAACTATGCTAATACATACAGTGTTGATGGGTTTGGCAGCAGTTGGTTTTTGCCTTCTGTGAGGGAAGGACAATGTTTACGAACAAACAAAAATATTTTAAATAATTCCTTATCTGCAATTATTAGTTTAAAGATATCTGCCTCTGAATTATCAACTAAATCTCTTGACTATTATTGGTCATCCTCACAGGATGAAACACGTGCTGTGGATGCCTATTTGTTTAGTTTTTTTGACGGAGATGGCGTTTTGTGGAGTCCTAGTAAAGCTGATATTAGAAAAGTACTTGTTGTCAGAGCATTGGATGATTGAAATTATTTCTTGACCACTTTCTACTTCATTGCCTTCGCATAATCAAAGTGGTGCTCACGGGCGTAGGCGATAAAGGCTTTTTCCTCGGCGGTAACGCGGATCTGGTATTCAAGCTTCTGACCAAACTTCATCTTTCTTCCAGCTCCTTCGCGTTTTCCACCATGGGTAAAGTGCTCCTCATAGTAGTCATCTCCAGACAGTTTTCTGAACTCTTCTTTTGAGATCTGTACCTCACCCGGCTCTATTTTATTGATTGGTTTTTTAACTACAAAACCTTCTGAATCTTTTACATAAATGTATTTCATAATGCAAGGATACTCCTCTTTTTTGAAAATGTCAACATAATCAAACTGCTGCTTCAATTTTTTGAAAAAAAGTTTTATAATTTTTTCTATGAGACGAATTTCGGTCTATATTCTGCTCCTCATCCTCTCTGTGCTTCTCCTTGCCGGGTGCTCTGTTTTCAAGGAGGACCAGCGGGTTGTGCTGTGGACCGACAGGCCGGAGTTTGCAGCCTATGCCCAGGCTTTCAACAGTGCTCAGAAAGAGTATGTGGTGGAGGTGGTGTACAAAGACTCGTCGGCATCAGCTTTGAAAGGAAAAAAAGTTGGCCGCTGGGATGTGGCCATCGGCCCTTTCCTGAACTCAGTCTCACTCAATGACACATTTATGCCGTTGGAAAGCCTTTTCTCGGACGGTACTGTAAGCAAACCCCGCTTCTATCAGGGTGCCCTGGAAAAAGGAGTGCAGAATGGACACCAGATGCTCCTGCCTTTCTCTTTCAATGTCCCTGCCTTCATATTCCAGTCAGGCAAAATCAAGCAGGAATTCGATTCTTTTGCCCTTGCTCCCGGCAGTTTTTCAGCAATCTGCCTGGACTTCAACAATGCAAAATCAAGGCATGCAAAAAGTGCTTTCTCCCCTCTGTGGAATCCCAAATCATTGTTCTTCTTTTCTATCCTTTCCCCAGGACTCTGCAGCCAGTTTGAGGCAGGCTTCGAAGTACGGCAGCAGGATGTGGAAACCGGTTTATCCTATGTCAGACAGTTGATTGAGGATCTGGACGGAGGCATCAGGTCAGAGATGCAGTTCCGAGATAAATATTTATACAAAAATCCTCTTGAGCTTCTTGATTCAAGCCATATTTTCTTCTGGTATTCTGATGTGGGAAGCTTTTATACATTGCCTGCAGACCGGCGCCAGAACCTTGATTTCCGCTATTATCTGAACAGCAAAGGAAAGGTTGCGGCCTGCGAGGATATGCTCTGGCTTGGTATTCCTAAAAAGGGCGGCAACACCATGGGTGCGGTTGCTTTTATCAAGTGGATGATGAGCCATGATGTACAGCAGGATCTGATCCTAAGAGCCCGTGAGATGGATATCCGCTCCTTCGGCCTTGCCGGAGGTTTCTCTGCCTTGAGAACTGTAAACGAAGATGCCCTGCCGCAGCTTTATCCATTCGTAACCGCCTTTATCCCTCAGGATGATTATCTTGCTTTCCCGGATCCGTGTCCCACCGACTGGTACACCTTCAAGAACGGTGCGCTCATTCCTTATCTTGTGCAGGAATGCATCTCCCAAGAGACTTCCAGGAAACTTTGGGAAGTGACAGAAAGCTGGCGCAGGATGAACGCCGGACAATAAGCCCCTTTCCTTCTTATAATTATTATGCTATAATCTATTAAATTTTTATTTTAAAGGAATTTAAGATGAAGGTGGATAAACGTTACGGAATTGCAGTTCTGGGCTGCGGTACAGTAGGCGGCGGCACAGCTAAAATTCTGGTTGAAGATAATGATTTTTTGAAGAAGAGGACGAACATTCCACTGTTCCTCAAATATATTGTGGATGTCAAATTTGACCATGCGAAGGCACTTGGGCTGCCTGAGAACCTGTACGAGAAGGATTTTGACAAGGTTCTCAAGGATCCTGAGATCGGTATTGTGGTTGAGCTGATAGGTGGTACCACACTGGCTAAAGACTTTATCATCAAGGCTTTGAATGCCGGAAAGAATGTGGTTACAGCCAACAAGGCTCTTCTTGCCCACTATGGCCGGGAACTTTTTGCAGTGGCCCGCAAGAACGGAGTTGTAATCGGATTTGAGGCCAGCTGCGGCGGCGGCATTCCAATTATCCGTGCTCTGTATGATGGTCTTCTGGCCAACAGGAATGAGGCTCTGTTCGGAATTGTGAACGGTACCTGCAACTATATCCTTACCCAGATGACACAGAACGGCAAAACCTATGCCGAAGCTCTGGCAGAGGCACAGCGGGATGGGTTGGCAGAAGCAAATCCTACCCTGGATGTATCTGGTCTTGATTCAGCTCACAAGCTTGTAATCATGAGTTCCCTTGCCTTCGGAAAATATGTGAGCCTTCAGTCCACTCCTGTAATCGGTATTGACACCCTGGACCTTTCAGATGTCCTTGCAGGTCAGGAGCTGGGTTATACAATCAAGCTTATCGCAATGGCAAAAAAACATTCCGACGGCCGGATCTCCACCATCGTGTGCCCGGCTTTCATTGACAAGAAGCATCCGCTGGCCTGGGTTTCCGGTGCTTTCAACGCAGTAAGCGTTTATGGCCATGCAGTGGGTCACACAATGTACTATGGCCGGGGTGCAGGAGCTTCCCCGACAGCTTCTGCTGTGACATCTGACATCATCTCCATCCTTTCCGGTGCAACCGAGAAGTTCTTCAATACCTATCCGATATGGCTGGATAATCTGCCCGAAGCAGATATGCTTCCTTACGGTCTTTCCGAGGAGAAGTTCTATATCCGGTTCAATGTGCTGGATAAGCCTGGTGTTCTTGCAAAAGTCACAGCAATCTTTGCAAAGCACAATATCAGCATTGCCAGCGTAGTGCAGAAGAACGAGAAGAAAGAGGAGCACTCGATTCCAATCGTGATCATCACTCACTATGCTCTGGAGGGTGACATTGCTGATGCTCTCAAGGAGATCAGCTTCCTGGATGAACTTAGCGGCAATACAGTTTGTATCCGCATAATGGAAGAACATAAAGAGAAATTTTAAACCGAGGTGGGCCGGATGACAGTTACTCAACGCATAAAAGAGATCTGTTTTAAATACCCGGAACGGACAGCGCTTCAGGTAAAAGATAGCAAAGGGGTTTTCCAGCCCTATCTGTATAAGACATTCTATAAGGATATTTCGGCAGTCGGAGCTTCACTTGCCTCCGGCTGGGTCAGTCGTGGCGACCATATCGGAATAATCTCTGACAACCGCAAGGAGTGGATTGTCACCGACCTGGCAATACTGGGCATAGGTGCAGCTGATGTTCCCCGTGGATCTGATTCCACCGAGGCAGAGATAGTCCATATACTTTCACACAGCGAATCCAAGATGGTCTTTATGGAGACTTTCCGCAAGGCCAGCCTTCTTCTTGAGAATAAAGCACAGCTGCCGCTCCTGGAGAGTGTGGTTATTTTCAACCCGATTACCGATGAGGAATTTGAAAAGCTTTCCAGCTATGGGGTAAAGGTTGTACGCTTTGATGATATCCTCCAGAAGGGAAGGGAAATCCTTGCGTCAGATCCCGAAGCTTTTGAAAGGGAACTGGCCAAGGGGCAGATCACAGACTTAGCCACAATCATCTATACCTCCGGCACCACCGGCACTCCGAAAGGGGTTATGCTGAACCATGAAAGCTTCATCTTCCAGATAGACAGGATTCTTTCCAAGTATCTGCAGGTTAAGCCGGGACATACACTTCTTTCCATGCTGCCGATCTGGCATGCCTTTGAGCGTACTGTTGAATACATCGTCTTCTTTGTGGGGGCAAATGTAGCCTATTCACAGCCTATCGGCGCAGTGCTGATGAACGATATCCAGAAGACCAGGGCCCAGTGGCTCTCCTCTGTTCCCCGGGTGTGGGACGGTATACGCAGCGCTGTAATCCGTACTATCAACAAATCGGGTAAATTCAAGCGGGTTATGTTCTCTGTGGCTCTTGAGGTGGGAATCATGTATCAGAAATCCCTCTCCTATCTTCTGGGAACCATGCCGCAGTACACAGAAAGCAAGAACATATTTGACATAATTGTAGGACTTTTAGGTCTGCCTATTCTGTTCCCTCTCTACATATTGAGCAATATCTTTGTGTTCCTCAGGTTCAAACGGTTCCTGGGAGGACGCTTTATCGCAGGTATCTCAGGAGGAGGAAGCCTTTCAGGTGCAACACGGCGGTTCTTCAAAGGAATGGGAATCAAGATTCTTGAGGGCTATGGTCTTACCGAGGCTGGTCCTATCCTCTCTGTGTGCAAGCAGAAGCGGCCTGTTTACGGCACAGTGGGCCCGATTCTTCCTGATGTGGAATTCAAGATTATTGGACCGAATAATGAAGAGATCACTTCGCCAGGAACTAAAGGTGTCCTGTGGGTGAAGAGCCCTCAGATCATGCAGGGCTATTACAAGCAGGAAGAGGCTACCTCCAAGGTGCTTAAGGAGGGGTGGCTTGATACTGGCGATATTGTTATCTCCACATTGCATCACGAGATAAGGATTGTAGGCCGGGCCAAGGAGACTATTGTGCTCCGGGGCGGTGAGAATATTGAGCCTGTTCCGATTGAGAACGCATGCATGCAGTCTGAGTATGTGGATCAGATTGTGGTGCTGGGGCAGGATCAGAAATTCATTGCAGCCCTTATTGTCCCTAATTTCAAGAATGTGGAAGATAAGGCCAAGGAGATGGGAATTCCGTACATGGATATGGAGGACCTTCTGGCAAACCCACAGGTCTACAGCATGGTTTACTCCAACATCAACGATATAGTAAGCAGCAAAAACGGATTCAAGAACTATGAGAAGATTTTCCGGATCTGCCTGCTGTCCAAGCCTTTTACAGTTGGGGATGAGCTTACCAACACCCAGAAGGTCAAGCGGGATGTGGTGAACCGGAAATATAGGTCCGAGATAGCAAAGCTCTTTAAGTGATGGTTGATACTGTTCTTCTGATTTATTCTGTTTTCATGGTGATTGTCCACCTGGTGATCATAGCAGGGATAATCCGTGGCTGTGCCATTTCTAAAAAGCAGGGCATGGCAGAGCAGAGAGAGCAGTTCAAAGTTTCCATAATTGTTCCGGCGAAAGATGAGGCTGAGAATCTTCCAGCCCTTTTTGAAAGCCTTGAGAAGATGATGGCTCCTCATGTCCAGGTGATTTTGGCTGATGACCGTTCAGTTGACCAGACTCACAGCCTTATGGAAGGGTTTGCCGCAAAGCACAGCAATGTGAAAGTGATAAAAAATACAGAGCCTCCGAAGCCTGGTATGAACCCGAAGCACAGCATGCTGGCAGCTGCATCTAAGTGTGCAGATGGCGATATACTTTTGTTCACCGATGCCGACTGCAAAGTGCCGGAGAACTGGGTGAGCGGTGTGTGCCGCTATTTCCAGGACCCGAAGGTAGGACTGGTGTTCTCGGCAGTGGTCACTGCCCCCGGACCCAGTTTGAGAGAGAAGTACCAGACACAGGATCACCTGATGCGCTTCTTCTACACAGTGGGGGCAGTGGGGCTGGGGAGCCCGGCCGGAGGCTACGGCAACAACCTGGCAATACGGCGCACTGCCCTTGAGGATGTGGGCGGTTTTGAATCCATAGGATTCTCCCTTACCGAGGATGCCCAGCTTATCGCAGCAGTGCGCCGCACCGGCCGCTGGAGTGTGGCTGTGTGTCCTTTCAGGCCGGTGCTGGTTTACGCCCAGCCCCAGAAAAGGCTGCTGGATGCAGCGGCGCAGGAGGTGCGCTGGAGCGCCGGTGCCATATTCGGCGGCGATTTTATGACCGCTGTCATGTATTCCTTTATGCTGCTGTTTACACTTGTTGGTGCTGTATCATGCCTGGCCATTCCATTCCACCCTCAGGCTGTGCTATACTATCTGGCACCGGTGCTCTCCATGGTCATGATGTCTGTGGCCGGCAACTGGTATCTTAGGATGGACAAGGGTTTTGTCCTGTGGATTGTTCCCTGCGCTTTACTGGGAACACTGTTTTATGGCTTTACTTTCCTGACAGCATTTTTAATTCCTTCTGTCAGCTGGAAAGGGGTAAAGATAAAGAAGTAAGGAGCGACATGTGATCTGGCTTAAGTTTTCTGTTACTGCCCTGGTTGTGGTTCTTTTCTGTATATCACTTTCGAAATATGCGGATCAGCTTGCTGCCGCAAAGCGCATAGGAAAAGGCTTTGTAGGCTTTGTCCTCCTTGGGTTCATCACTTCGATTCCTGAGCTTATCTCCACCGTATCCAGCACAGTTTATCTGAACAACCCGGTGCTTGGAACTGCCAACATCATAGGCAGCAACAATGCCAACATGTTCATTCTTTATCTTTCTTTCATAATGGCAGAGAGCCTGCGGCGGCCAAGCGGCAAGGTGGATATAGAGAGCTGCACATCATTAGGTTACTGCTTCATCATCACCGCAGTCTTTATTCTTGGAGTATTCTTCTCAGGCCATCCGTTCTACGGGAAATCAATATTTGTATATCTTGTGTTCCTGCTTTTTATCCTCAGTGTCATTGCGCTGTATAAGGCTAATCCAAATGTGGAGGATGACCAGCCGGTGGAGGCTCTTGGGTTCTTCTTTTACTGCAAGCTGATATTCTTCGCGGCCGGTCTGGTGGCATCCAGCTTCTATCTTTCTGTTGTTGTAAATGAAATAGGTACTACAACTTCTATCGGCAGTGCCATGGCAGGCGCCATATTCCTGGCCTGGGCTACATCGCTCCCGGAACTGGTGGTCACTGTCAGTTCTGTCATCCGTGGCTCTGTGGAGATGGGAATCGGAAATATCCTGGGAAGCAACATCTTCAATATGGCTGTGCTTGCGTTGGCCGAGACTGTATCCTGCAGCCAGATATCAGTGTTCGAGAAGAACGACGGCATAATGATTTTCGGCGTGTTCCAGTGCGTGCTTCTGGGCATCCTGTTGATTCTTCTGATGCAGGAGAAGCTCCGCCGTGTGGGCAAGATTGCTATAATGCCGCTCTTCGCCATGGTGCTCTACTGCATCGGCGTGACCCTGCTGTAATCAGCACTCTGACATAAACTCTTTCAGAATTCCAAGGTACTCGTCGGCACTGGTGCAGAACACAATTCTATTGCGGATCTCGGCGCTGCCCGGAAGCCCTTTTGTGTAGCAGCACAGGTGCTTCTTCATCTCCTTGCAGGCCCGGTCTTCGCCTATGTACTCTACTGACCGGGCGAAGTGCTCCATGGCATTCTCCAGCTTCTGGCGCTGGGGTATTTTAGTGTAGCTGCCGGTGGTTAAAAGCTCCTTGGCATACCGGAATATCTCGGGACAGCCCACCGCACCCCGGGCCACCATAACTCCGTCGCAGCCTGTGGTCTCCAGCACATCCCGCACCGCCTCGGGAGAGAACAGATCCCCGGATGCAATTACCGGGATAGAGATGCTTTCTTTAAGCTTTTTTATGAGTGACCAGTCGGCCTTGCCCGCGTAATCCTGGCTCCGGGTGCGGGGGTGCAGCGTCACTGCGGCTGCCCCAGCATCTTGAGCTGCATCGGTTGCCTCTAAAAAGTTTATGGAGTTCTTGTCCCAGCCGGAGCGTATTTTCACAGTAATAGGCACATCGGTGTTGTCGGTCAGGGCTTTCACTATCTTATGCATAAGTTCCGGATTACGGCCCAGTGCGGCGCCGCAGCCCCCTTTGAGCACTTTGGGCACGGGGCAGCCGCAGTTGATGTCAATCACTGAAGGCTTCTGGGAAAGCACATAGGGGAGAGCCTTGACTGCAGTCTCTGGGCTGGAGGTGAATATCTGGATTGCGAAGAACTGCTCCTCCTCCGCCTTCCTCATCATGTCCATGGTTTTGGAACTGTCCCTTGAGAGAGCCTCGCAGGAGACCATCTCGGTGTAGCATAGATCAGCTCCCCACTTGGTGGCAAAGCCCCGCCATGCTGCATCGGTGTACCCGGCCATTGGGGCAAGGAACAGGTTTCCCGGTACAGTAATTTTTTCTGAGAAAGTAAAAGGATGGTACAGTGCCTTCATCACTCTTTGATGTTGAAGAGCCTCAAGCTGTTCTTGTAAAGGATGTCGGCACACTCTTCTGGATCCATACCCCGCAGCTCTGCGATGAACTCCAGTGTGGAATGGATGTAGGCCGGCATATTTCTCTTGCCTTTATAAGCAGCTGGAACCATGAAAGGAGCCTCGGACTCGATAAGCATATTCTCGATAGGAATATTGAGAGCTGTATCATGGAGGTTCTTTGCATTCTTATAGGTCACATTGCCTGCAAAGGAGACATACATACCCAGGTCTATGGCTTTCTTGGCATATTCATAGCTTTCGGAGAAGCAGTGGAGAACGCCTCCCTTTGCCGGAAGCCTGTGGTGCAGAATGCCAAGGACATCGGCGCCTGCATCCCGGTTGTGGATGATTACAGGGAAATTGAGCTGCTGAGCCAGTTCCAGCTGCCTGATGAACAGAGCTATCTGGGAATCCTTGTCGCCGAACTTTCTGTAGTAGTCCAGACCGATCTCACCGATTGCCACAACTCTTTCCAGTTTGACATTCTCGATTATCCTGCTTTCCCAGTTCCGAATATGGTGCATAACTTCGGAAGGGGAGATTCCCACAGCGTGGTAGATGTTTGTGGCAGTCTTCAGGTTCTGATAAACCTCGTCGAAGTCGTGGAGGCTGTTGCAGATGCTTACAATGTGCTCAACTCCAGCCTGCTTTGCCTGCTGGATAACAATTAATTCTTCTATCGGGTCATTATGTATCAGACCAATATGTGCATGAGTATCAAAAAATTTCATATTGTCCTCGTGATTGTTTTTTTATGTTGTTAAATATATAATAACATGGTATATTTAGAATCGTCAACAATTATTTGACAAAACATTTTAGGAGAAAGAGTTGTCCCCTGTTCATCATTACAAAAGAGCTGAAAAACGGTTTGTGGAACGAGTTCTGCGTTTTTTCTCTGCCATAGGGGATTTCTTCGCTAAATTTTTCGGAGCCATAGCAGGATTTTTCCGCCAGCAGGTGACAGTAATGCTGGTTCCTCATTCCGAGCGCAATATCTTTAATTTCAGAATCTCCGCCTTCTCCATGGTTGTGGTTGTTTTCCTCATAGTCTGCATGGTCCTAACCTTTATCCTGTATTCAACCCGGTTCACCGGTGTCTCTGATCTTCTTACAGACAAGACTCAGGTGCTGGAGCAGAGGGATGCCGACCTTGAGGTTATCCGGGACCAGATTTCAGACCTCCTGAACACTTCAAGAGTCTTTGAGGAATCCCTCCACAGCACCTTGGACAGCCTTGGACTGGAGAAGAGCAAGGATGATGATAAGAGCGAGCGGACCGCGGTGGAGCTTGGGGATGATGCGGCGGAGCTTACAGCTGTGAAGGGGCTTCTGCAGGATTCCCTGGAATACTTTGACCAGATAGCGAAGATGCTTCAGGCCCAGCAGAGCCTTATAGTCGAGCTTCCTACAATCTGGCCCCTCAGGGATGTGCGTGGTTATGTCACCTCCTATTTCGGTCCTACTACCCATCCTTTTACAAAGCACTGGTATCTGCACAAGGGTATCGATATTGCATACTCCCGGGGCACCAAGGTGGTATCCACTGCAGATGGAAAGGTTATAGAGAAGGCGTTTGACGCAAATGGCTACGGGAATTATATTGTCATTAAGCATAAGTATGGTTTCTATACCCGGTATGCCCATATGGATAAAGTTTATGTGAAGGAAGGACAGAACGTACAGCAGGGTGAGGTCATCGGAACCCTGGGCAGCACAGGACTCTCCACCGGCCCTCACCTCCATTACGAGGTGCGCATCGGTACCCAGGTTGTGGATCCTCAGCGGTATCTGGACTTTAACAGCAGTAAAAATTTCTGATGGAAGGTATTTATGAGAGAGAATGACATGACAGTAAACTCGCTTTTAGGGTATGGTTCTGTCTTCAAAGGCGATATAAAAGTAAATGGCATCATCAAGCTGGCTGGCGATTTCTCAGGAACAATCGAGAGCACAGGGCAGGTGTTCATAAGCGAATCTGCCAGGGTTGAGAGCTCCATCAAAGCCACTTCTGTAGTTATCGGTGGCATGGTGAAGGGCGATATCACTGCCACTGACAAGGTGACAGTTCTCTCCACCGGTATTGTGATGGGAAGCATAACCACATCCCGCCTTATAGCCGAGGATGGCGTGGTCCTGGACGGTGTATGCCGTGTCTCTCTTAGTAAGGAATAAAAAATGAGTGATGAGATAACAGAAGATATCATTGTAGATGATGAGCCGGAAGTAGCTGAATCTTCGGATATAGTTTTTCCCGATAAACTTATAAAGGTGCGCTTTGTCCATTCCAACGAGTCTGCGATGTGCGCATATCCGGACGACTTTGATGTGAAGGATAAGGATTATGCCATTGTGGATGGCAAATATGGAAAAGACCTGGCCCAGGTGAAAGGCGGCATCTATCTGGTTTCTGAGCGGGGCAAGCCTAAGCATGTGCGGGATGTCTACACCATAATCCGCAAGGCTACCGATGCCGACATGAAGCGGTACGAGGTGAACTGCGAGAGGGAGAAAGAGGCTTTCAAGATCTGTGCCCAGAAGATTGCAGACCACAAACTGGAGATGAAACTGGTGTCGGCCCATTACCTCTTGGACGACCCTAAGGTAATGTTCTTCTTCACTGCCGACAACCGTATCGACTTCCGCGCCCTGGTGAAGGACTTGGTGGTTGTATTCCGCATCCGCATAGAACTGCGTCAGATCGGTGTCCGGGACGAGGCCATGGTGTGCGGAGGCCTTGGAATGTGCGGCCGGGATTACTGCTGCCATGGAATCACCGACAAGCTGAGGACAGTATCCATAAAGATGGCGAAGGACCAGAACCTTTCCCTCAACTCCATGAAGATATCAGGTGCCTGCGGCCGCCTTCTGTGCTGTCTGGCCTACGAGTATGACTTCTATGCCGAGGAGCGGAAGAAGTACCCCAACGAGGGGAGCCGGGTGGTGTTCGAGGACAAGACCTACAGGGTGGCAGAGATCAACATACTGACCAAGACAGTAAAGATAACTGCAGCAGACGGTGCCGGTTTTGTGATGCCTATCTCCGGATTCATGTTCGACCCGGAGAAAAAGATATGGCTCGTGACAGAAGAGCCTAAATAACAGTTCTTGACATAAATGTTTGTTGTCAATATATTTAAACACTGTATTACTTTTTTTGGAGGAGATTCATGGCACAGGTAAGTAAGAACTCTCGTGTTGGTTCATCAACTCATAAGTTTTTGTGTCCATGCGGGGGCGAGATCAAAATGAAGACCATCTTCGCAAACGGCAAGAAGAAGAACTATGCTGAATGCGAGAAGTGCAAGAGACAGGAACGTAAACCAAGCGATTTCAAATAAGAGTCGGCAGTCATATTGACTATCTGATTTTTATCTGTTAATTTCGAATAACTTAATTTAAGGAGTAAATCGTTGTCAGAGAAAAGGTACAGACAGAGTTTGAAAAGACATCTTAGAAACAAGATGACAAAGAGCGAAGTCAAAACTTATATCAAAGATTTTACTGCCGCAGTTGAGGGAAATGACAAAGCCGAAGCTGAAAAGACATTCATCCTTATTTCTAAGAAGATGGATACAGCTGCTGGAAAAGGCATTTACCATAAGAACGCTGTTGCAAGAAAGAAATCAAGATTGGCAAAGAAGCTTAACAAGCTGAATGCCGGCTGATTGACGGTTATATCAATCCTGATTGTAATTTTGGAGTGAATGTGGAAAAGAAAGTTACAAAAAACGACGTAGTAGAAAATATCTATAACGACACAGGATTTGATATAACTAAGAAAGATATCCACATAATCGTTGACAAAGTTTTTGAAGAGATTAAAAAAGCTCTACTTAATGATCAAACTGTAGAATTACGCGGCTTCGGTACTTTTGAAGTAAGAACCCGCCGGGGCAGGGAGAAAGCCCATAACCCAAAGACTGGAGAGCAAGTCTCAGTCGAGGTTCACGGAGCCGCCGTATTTAGACCTGGAAAGGAACTGAAGAACAGTGTCTGGGCGCTTAGAAAAAAGTAAACCGCTGTTTCTTTTATTCTGTTCCGCAATCCTATTTGCATTATCATTTCCCTCATTCATAAGCGACAAAGGGTTTCCTGTTTTCGGATATGTTGCCCTGACCCCTATGTTCATGGCTATACGCCATATCAGGCTTAAGACTGCTCCATTGTGGGGCTTTCTCTATGGCCTTGTGACCTATGCCCTTTTCAACTACTGGCTGGGCATATTCTATCCCCCTGCAATTGTGATAATTCCTGCATTGTATGCAGTTTACTATTTTTTCCTGTTCCCCGCTTTAAAGCTGGCAGACAGAGCTTTCCCCAAGTGGGGCTTCCTGGTGCAGTGCGTCATCTGGATCGGCTACGAATATCTGCGTACCAAAGGCTTCTTAGGCTACCCCTACGGCATCCTGGGTTACACCCAGTACTCTGTCCCCCTGGTGGGCCGGCTGGCAGCCCTTACAGGAGTGTGGGGAGTCTCGGCACTCCTGGTAGTGCCCTCCGCCCTGCTGGCCAATATACTGCTTAACGGCATAAAACCACATATAAAGCTTACATCCGTTGCCTATGGTGGCGTTTTTATCCTGGTGCTGGTCTACGGCTTTGCCACCGGCTATGACTATTCCGGCTGTCCTTCCAAGAAGGCGGCCCTTATCCAGCAGAACATAGACCCCTGGCAGGGCGGAGACGCCACCTACCGGGAGGCACTGCGCCGTCTTACCAAGATGAGCACCCAGGCAATCCAGGACAAAGCCGGCCCGCCAGACATCGTAGTGTGGTCCGAGACCTCCTTTGTCCCATCCATAGACTGGCATACCCGTTACCGCACCGACCCTGAGTATTATAAAATGGTAAAGGAGCTCCGGACTTATATGGACCAGCAGACCGTGCCATTCGTACTGGGCAACAACGAAGGTGTCCTGGGCTTTGATGAAGAGAAAAAGCAGCAGGTGCGGCAGGACCACAACTCTGCCCTCCTTTTCGAGAAGGGGGAGATAACCCAGGTGTACCGCAAAATCCACCTTGTGCCTTTCACCGAGCATTTCCCATATAAAAAGCAGCTTCCTTTTATATACAACTTCCTGGTGGACTGGGATACCCACTTCTGGATTCCCGGCACCGAGTACACTGTGTTTGACGCAGCCGGCTTTAAGTTCTCCACCCCTATATGCTTCGAGGACAGCTTCGGCGATTTATCCCGTGCTTTTGTCCGGAACGGAGCACAGGTGATAATGAACCTCTCCAACGACGGTTGGGCCTTCTCGGTGCCGGCGGAGATGCAGCACATGGCCATGGCCACATTCCGGGCCTACGAGAACCGGCGGACCGTGGTGCGGAGCACCAACAGCGGTATAACCTGTGTAATAGACCCATCGGGCCGGCGGGTCGCCGAGATGGAGCCTTTTGTAGAGGGCTACCTGATTGCCGATGTCCCTGTGTATGACAGCACTGTGACTTTGTACACCAGGTGGGGCGACTGGTTGGGGATTGTATGCGCCATCGCCGCTGGTCTTCTGCTATTGACAACCGGGCTTAAGTATAAGAGAATAAAATAAGAAGGTATAAGTATGTTTTCCAGCAATAATAAAATTCCTAAAGATATAGAAAAAACAGCAGCCCTTTTGGGCAAGGACGCATCCCTGGACGGGACATTGCGGTTCTCCAAATCCCTGCGTATCTGCGGCAAGTTCAAGGGCATAATCGATTCCACCGGATTCCTGAATGTGGCAGCCGGAGCAGAGGTCAAGGCCGATATCAAGGCTTATGCTGCAGTTATCTCGGGACAGGTTATTGGAAACATCGAGGTTGAGGACCGGCTGGAGATGACCAGCGGCAGCTATGTATGCGGCGACGTGAAAGCAGCTAAGCTCAAGATCGCAGACGGGGTTTTCTTTGAAGGAAAATGCAGCATGATCAAGCCGGGCCAGGATATAAATGTGTTTGCCTCCAACCGCGAAGAGCTGAAAAAGTCCCTGCAGGCTTGAAAAATCGGGGGTTGACATCATTCCCCTGTTGTTAGTAAAATTAAATAAAGATACAAAAATCAAATAATCAGTTCAAAACGAACCTCTTTATTAAAAATAATTGTTTTAAAGTTGAATTTTGAAAAAAGGAGTTTTTCTTTTTTATGTTTGAAGAAGAAAACCAGATTGAGAACCAGGTGGAAACCCTGGAAAACAAAGTTGAACCAGAAAAAAAAGTAAGTGAACCGGCTGTTGTGAAAAAACGGGTGATTGCCCGCAGGCATAAAAAAGAGGAGGCATCCGCTTCCCCGGCAGCATCAGCTTTTTCTGCAAATCCTATTCCAGAAAGTACAGAAGGGCGCAGCAAGCTGAGCATCAACGACCTTACCCAGCTGGGTCTCTTAGAGCTCCGTCAGAAAGCGCTTGATATGGGAATTCCCCATGAGAACCTGGGAAGTCTTAAGAAACAGGACCTTATCTTCCAGATTCTTAAGTCCCACACCCTTGGCGGCGGTATCATCTACGCATATGGCTCACTGGAGATCCTGTCCGAGGGCTACGGTTTCCTCCGTTCCCCGCAGAACAGCTATCTGCCAGGCTCTGACGATATCTATATCTCCCCATCCCAGATCCGGCTTTTCAACCTGAAGACCGGCGATATTGTATCAGGCCAGATCCGGCCTCCTAAAGAGGGAGAGAAATATTTTGCAATGCTCCGGGTGGAACAGATCAATGGTGACGACCCTGTGGTGGCTCAGACCAGAGTTCCCTTCGACAACCTTATCCCCCTGTTCCCGGATAAACGTATCAATATGGAGACTGAGTCAGGCGACCCATGTACCCGTATGATCAACCTGTTCTGTCCTATCGGTAAGGGGCAGCGTGGTCTTATTGTATCACCTCCACGGTCTGGAAAGACAGTCATCCTGCAGAAGATTGCAAATGCAATCACAGAGAATCATCCCGAGATCAACCTTATCCTGCTTCTTATAGACGAGCGGCCTGAGGAAGTCACAGATATGCGGCGCAATGTAAAGGGCGAGGTAATCGCATCCACATTCGATGAACAGGCTTCCCGCCATGTGCAGGTGGCCGAGATGGTTATTGAGCGGGCAAAGCGTATGGTGGAGCATAAGAAGGATGTAGTTATCCTGTTGGATTCCATAACCCGTCTGGCCAGAGCTTACAACCAGACAGTGCCTACCTCCGGCAAGATTCTTTCCGGTGGTGTGGATTCCAATGCCCTGCATAAGCCTAAACGGTTCTTCGGTGCAGCCCGTAACATAGAGAACGGCGGAAGCCTTACCATCATAGCTACAGCCCTTATCGAGACTGGAAGCCGTATGGACGAGGTTATTTTCGAGGAATTCAAGGGTACCGGCAATATGGAGATGGTTCTGGACCGGAAGATTGCAGACCGGCGCCTCTACCCGGCCATCAACATCAAGAAATCAGGCACCAGAAGGGAGGACCTGCTCCTTTCAGAGGACGAACTGAAGAAGATTTGGGTACTTAGAAAAGTAATAAATCCTATGGATGATGTAGAAATTATTGAAATGCTGATTGACAGAATGCAAAAAACAAAGAATAATGAAGCATTCTTACGGTCTATGAACACAACAGGTCCAATGGACGTATAAATTGGAGGAATATATATGAAAAAGGGTATACATCCAGATTACAAGCCAGCTAAAATCACATGCGCATGCGGAAATGTAATTGAGACTGGTTCTTCTGTAGGCGATATCCAGGTTGAAATCTGCTCCGCTTGCCATCCTTTCTTCACAGGCAAGGAGAAGCTGGTTGACACAGCAGGAAGAGTAGAGCGCTTCAACAAGAAGTACGGAATCAAAGGTTAATCAAACTACGGTAAATGAACATTGTATGGGGATATAATGGAACAATAATTCCATTTATGCCGTATTCTGCTTTTTACAGCAGTGACCATATCCTTATCGATTATCTCCGTACAAACAACTATCTTCTATTCAAGAAAAAACTGATGGCCTCGTTCATGCTTAAGCATGAGAAAAGTCCTGCTGTTCTAAGCTGGACAAGAGGTCATTTAGGTTCCCTTATCATTGGACAGCCTTCAATTATTTTGGAGAATGTCTCAAAAATACTGAGCGCAAAAATTTCTGAACCAGCGCTTCAGGTGATGCGCCAGCTCCAGGCTGAGGGCTTTGAGCTTTATATCACAAGCTGCAGCACCGATTCTCTGATCAAGAGTTCTCTATACTTCAGAGGGGCCGACACCCTGTTCCGGGGCATCGTGGGAAACCATATCTCCTCCTACAGCGGTCAGATTATGGATTATACATGCAGGTTCAGGACAGGTTCGGACAAGATTGCGTTCCTTGAAGAGACTATGCGCCTTTCCCCCGACAATACTATTGTAATAGGGGCAAGCCAGGACGATATTCCGCTTCTGGAATGGTCCCGTTACCCGATTTTAGTGGATGCTTCCCGGGATGGATGGAAAAAGTACGAGGATAAGCATTTTATTTTCATGGAATCCATCCAGATGGTGCCGGAAATAATAAAGAGTTTAATATGAATCTTCTTGTTTTTGATATGGATGGTGTGCTTGTGGATGTCTCCGGTTCTTACCGGGAGGCGACACGGCAGGCTGCATATACATTCCTCAAAGGTTGTAAAGGTGGCGAACTCCTGCCACAGCCGCTGTTCTCCCTGGAGGAGCTGGCGGCGGTGAAGCAGAGCGGCGGCCTTAACAACGATTGGGATATGACCCACCGGATCATATCCCTGCTGTTGGTTATGGCGGACTGCGGGGACTCTGGCGCTGGCGGAGCTGCGAAGGCAGAGCGGGAGCAGTGGGATGTGGCCCCTTTGGCCCGGTACTTGGCTTCCAGCCAGCGCCCTCTGTCCGCCATAATGGAGAGCGGCAGGCTCTCCAAGGCCGCCGATAAGTACTACGCCGGGGATGTGGGCAGCGGCAATGTGATAAAGCAGATATTCCAGGAGATATACCTGGGGCAGGAGCTGTTCCTGGAGACCTACGGATTTGAACCCCAGTATTGCACCCAGGGGGGGCTTATATTAAAGGAGAAGCTCTTTACTTCCCGGGCCCTGCTGCAGAAGCTGGCAGCCGGCAACAGACTGGCCATAGCTACCGGCCGGCCGAGGAGTGAAGCCCTTTATCCCCTTAAAAAGCACGGTCTTGATATGTTCTCTACCGTAGTCTCCCTGGATGAGTGCGAGGCCGAGGAAAAACGGATACTGGAGAAAACCGGCTGCCAGGTCTCCCTGGGCAAGCCATCTCCCTTTATGCTGGACTCCATTGCCTCCTTGTATCCCGATGCAGAAAAATTGTACTATTTTGGAGATGTGGGGGATGACATGAAGGCGGCGAAGAGTTCACATTATCCATTTGCTGCCGTAGGCATAACCTATTCTGCTCCCGATTCTGATGCGGCCGCAAAAGCCCTTCTGGAATGCGGGGCTGATATTTTGATAAATAACCCTGACGAGTTGACTGATATAATCGGAGGATCACATGTTTAAGAAACTGGTGCTTATACTTTTCATCGCCCTGGTGGCATTCCCTTCCTGTTCCAAGAAGGTAGATGACAGCTATCTCCCGGAGATGGAAGCCCTTATCAAGGAAAAGACAGGGGATGAACTCCTTGAAGGCCTGATTGCCCTGGACAAAAAGTATAATAATGTCCTTATTCTTAAAATCAATATCGCAGGAATGCTCCTGATGAAGGATGATGTGAAGCTGGCAGGGGATTATCTCAAGGCAGGTCTGCCTCTTGCGAAAAAATCAGACAATGACAACGAGAAATATGTGTTCTACACCAATATGGCCCAGTATGCCTTGAAGAGCAAGGATCCTAACAAGTGCATCGATTATTCTAAGCAGGCTCTGAATCTGAACAAGGAAGATCCTCTTGGAGTGACTTTGACAATGGCCAAAGCATATGCCAACAAGGAAGATCCTATAAGCGCCCTCAAACTTATGAAGGAGCAGTGGGCTGTCTCTTCCAGTAAATTCTCCAACGAGGATATGGTATACATGCTCTATCTGTTGGGAAACGAGCCTGATGATATCGACAACTTGACCATAGTGGTTGCTATTGCAGATGAATTCCTTATCCGGCAGCCCAGTATCTCAGGCACAGGAATACAGCAGGCCCAGGCCCTGGAGCAGGCAGGATATATGACCAGCGCCCTTATTGCCACATTCTCCGAGATGGACAGGATGAGGTTCCTGAACAAGATTAAGGATGAAAATATTTTCAATGCAATTGATGAGGCTAAGAAGAACTTTGACGCCAATTCACCCCATGTGAAATTTTTAGACGGTTTCCGCGCCTACATAAATGAGGACTTTGATGCAGCCACTGAAATCTTTGATTCAATTACACCTGAGGTACCTCTCAACTACTTCTCTTACCTGCAGATGGCCTGCCGGGCCAACAGCTCCAAGACAAGCCCTGAGCTTGTGAATGCATTCGGTGCCCTGGAGGAAAAGTTCCCTCTGTTCCAGGGATATTACTACTACCTTTGGACATCTATCAGAAAGAACAACCTTCTTTCCAAGGAGGACCAGCCCCTTATGGAACAGTGCATTCTCTCCAATCCCAGTTCCAGATTCGGCATTGAGACCAAGAAAGCCCTTGGAAAGCTCTACGGCCTTGATAACGGCGAGAACATAATGCTGCCTGATGAGCTTACAGTTTACCTGATGCAGGTAAAGAACGGGGAAAAACCTGAAATTCTCGAACCTGTTGCCAAGCTTCTGGAAATGAAGGACAATCCATTTAAAGACAACGCCAACCTTCTGGTTCCGGAGCTCAAGAAGATTCCTGGTGTGGCAGACTGGCTTAACAAACGGCTGGGTATCTGATCATGATCTGCGGAATGGACGAAGTGGGCAGGGGCCCTCTGGCTGGCCCTGTGGTGGCATCGGCTGTGGTGCTTCCACCGGATTTTCCTGTTGAGATATTGGCTGACTCCAAAAAATTATCCGAGAAAAAGCGGGAAGAAGCCTACGATATCATAATCCAGAAAGCAGTTTCCTACGGCACCGGCTGGGTGTGGCCAGAGGAGATAGATGAGATCAATATTCTGCAGGCATCTCTTTTGGCTATGAAACGGGCCTGGCTCTCCATGTCAGTACCTGTGCATCCTGACCGCATCCTTGTGGATGGTACTTTCACTCCTCCGATTGAGACCGATATCCCTATGGAGGCAATCATAAAAGGGGATGACAAAATTCATGAGATAATGGCGGCCTCTATTCTGGCCAAAGTGCAGCGTGACAAATGGATGGTGGATTATTCAAAGATTGACGGCCGGTATGGATTCGAGAAGCATAAAGGATATCCCACCAAAGCCCACCGGGAGGCTGTGGCAAAGTATGGGTTAAGCCCTATTCATCGGAAGAGTTTCCGGGTCTCTGTCTCTTGAAAACCTTGAAAGCCCTGTTCAGTTCTTTCATGAAGTTCTCTATATCTTCCTCATACACCATGATGGAGTGACGGTCAAAGGTACCATCAGGTTTCTTTGTGCTCTCCACAATGTTCAGAAAATGGCTTCCCATCCTGTTTTCCTTCACATTGAAAAAATAAGTTCTTTTCTCGGTCTGAACCTGTGATGAAAAAATTTCTCCTCTGATAGCCATATTCTCTCCTTATCCGAACTTTACTGTATTGGGTATGTTTGTTCAATAACTCTATTGACAATTTATTTTTGATTTTGTATAAAATATCTGTTCGCGCCTGTGGTATAATGGCTATTACCTCAGCCCTCCAAGCTGATGATGTCGGTTCGATTCCGATCGGGCGCTTACCCCGTTGGGGTATCCTTACTTATGGCTCGGGTTTATGCCCGGCTTTTTTTTTGCACCAGCGCTTTCAGCTCTTCCATGGTGACGCAGATATACTCCGGATTGACCCCTTCCAGAATTGCTCTTGGCTGCCAGCCGTAGGTGACTGCAATAGTGTGGACACCAGCTTTTCTTCCTTCGGTTATATCACCCATGGAATCCCCTATCATATAGGTTTCTTCCGCTTCTCCGGAGAACTTCTCCATTATGTGCTTGATTTTCTCTGATTTGTTGCCGGGAGTATCAGACCCCACAATATAATCGGGCAGTCCTGCAAGTCCTGACATCTGGAGCCTTCTTTTCACTGTACCTGAGTCATTTGATGTGTTCACTGCCAGGTATGCACCAGACTCTTTCACTATCCTGAAAATGTCACCGATGCCCTCAAAGATCTCTGCCTTCTCTGCATTATTTCTAAGCAGCTCCCTTATCTCTCCTGTGTAGAGTTGGACATCTTCTTCCTTTACCCCCATAAGACCGAAGGCAGCTTCGGCAGTCACATGAGGAAGCCTCGCAATAGCCTCTTTAGTCAGCTCTCCCGGAAAGCCATATTTATCCTTAAGGACATTGAATGCCTCTATGCACATATCCAGTGAGTCGGCAATGACTCCATCGTAATCAAAAATAAATATTTTTTTTGACATATATTCCTGCAGTAGATTGAAATTTCTTTATTGAAAATATAACATTACATTGTGTTTTTAACAACGGGAGAAAAAATGGAAAATAACAGAATCGTTGATTTCAGTAAGACATCGCTGCACGACATCTATGGAGAGAATTGTTTTAATGATGCAACCATGAGAGAGATGCTGCCAAAGGCAGTGTACAAAGAACTCAAGGAGGTGCAGCAGGGAAACAAGGAGCTGACTCTGGAGACAGCCAACGCAGTTGCCAGTGCCATGAAAACATGGGCAGTATCCAAAGGTGCAACCCACTTTACCCACTGGTTCCAGCCCCTGAATGATCTTACAGCCGAAAAACACGATTCCTTCATATCACCTACAGAAGACGGCAAGGTGATTCTTGAGTTCTCTGGAAAAGAGCTTATCAAGGGAGAGTCCGACGCTTCATCATTCCCTTCCGGCGGTCTCCGGGCCACCTTCGAGGCAAGGGGTTATACCGCATGGGACACCACATCCCCTGCTTTCCTTATGGCAGATAACACAGGTGTCACTCTGAACATCCCGACCGCATTCTTCTCATACACTGGTGAATCCTTGGACAAGAAGGGACCGCTCCTCAAATCCATGAATGCAATAGATAAGGCCAGCGTACGGCTTCTGCGCTCTATTGGAAATAAAACTGTAAAGAAAGTGTCAGCCTCCGTAGGTCCAGAGCAGGAATACTTCCTGGTGGACCGCAAATACTACGACACAAGATCCGACCTGGTGCTCTGCAAGCGAACCCTTTATGGCTCCATGCCGGGCAAGGGACAGGAACTGAACAGCCACTATTACGGCAATATCCAGCTTAAGGTTGCAGACTTCATGAGGGAGCTGAACTGTGAGCTGTGGAGAATGGGCATTCCTGCCAAGACACAGCATAACGAGGTGGCTCCGAACCAGTTCGAGATAGCACCGATTTATTCCACAGTCAATGTGGCTACTGACCAGAACCAGCTGACTATGCTTATCCTCCGCAAGGTGGCAAAGCGGCATGGCCTTGCAGTGCTCCTTAACGAAAAGCCTTTCGAAGGAGTGAACGGAAGCGGCAAGCACAACAACTGGTCTCTTACAACAGACGACGGCACCAACCTGATGGACCCGGGCGACGACCCTAAGTCCAACACCCAGTTCCTGCTGTTCCTGAGTGCTTTCATCAAGGCTTGCGACAAGTATGCAGGACTGCTGCGGTTCTCTGCCAGCAATGCAGGCAACGACTACCGCCTGGGCGGTTCCGAGGCGCCTCCTGCAGTCATCTCTGTCTATCTTGGCTCTGAGCTTGAGGAGATTCTTGAGAAGCTTTCAAAGCACGAGGACATCACCTCTGCAAAGGTGGGCAAGATTCAGTTCGGTGTGAACTCACTTCCAACTGTGCTCAAGGATTCCACTGACCGCAACAGGACATCCCCTATGGCATTCACCGGAAACAAGTTTGAGTTCCGTATGGTCGGTTCTTCTGCATCAATCGCAAAGCCTAATACAGTGATCAACACAATCATGGCAGCAGTGCTGGATGAGTTTGCTTCTGAGCTTGAGAAGTCCAAGAAGAAATCAGACACTATCCTTAAGCTTATCACCGACACATATAAAGCTCATAAGAGAGTTGTATTCAACGGAAACGGCTATTCCGATGAGTGGAAAGAGGAAGCTGAACGCCGGGGTCTGCCCAACATCACAAACAATGTGGATGCTATTGCAGAAATCCTTAAGCCGGAGGCAATCGAGGTCTTTGAGCGGATGAACGTTCTTAGCCGCCAGGAGCTTGAGGCAAGGTACAACATCTATCTGCAGGTATACAGCCGTCAGATCAAGATGGAGGCTACAGTCATGCTCCAGATGGCAAGGAAGGATATTGTCCCCGCTGCCCTCAAGTATGTGCATGATGTAGCTGCCACAGTCAACGAGGTCAAGGAATCTGGTGTAAAGTGTCCGCTCTCGAGAGAGGAGGAGATGATTGCCTCCATTATGGACAGCGTGGATAAATTCATGCAGACCTGCCTTGTTCTGGAAAAAGAGCTTAAGAACGCTCACGACCTTACAGAGCCGTTTGAGAAGGCATGTGCATACCGTGATAAGGTGTTTGCCACAATGAAGGTGCTCCGCTCCTACGGCGATGCTCTTGAGAGAGTTGTAGGAAAGACATACTGGCCATTTGCAACATACGAGGATCTCTTGTTCAATATTTGAACAACTTTGAAGGACAGGGGAGGACAACATGATCTGCAGAACAATCCTTGATGCAATGGGAAACACACCTCTTATCCAGCTGAACCGGATGGTCAGCCCCAACTCTGCCAGAGTTCTGGTGAAGTTCGAGGGACTTAATATCGGTGGCTCCATAAAGACCCGCACTGCCTGGAATATGATTCTGGATGCAGAGCGGAGAGGTATTATAAACAAGGACAGCATCATTGTTGAGCCTACCAGCGGCAACCAGGGAATAGGCCTTGCTCTTGTGGGTGCAGTCAGGGGGTACAAAACTGTAATCATAATGCCCGATTCGGTGAGCGAGGAGCGGCGCAAGATCATCCGACACTATGGTGCAGAGGTGAAACTGATCCACGATGCCGGAGATATCGGTGCCTGCATGGAAGAGTGCCTCAACACCGCGGTGCGGATGAGCCAGAAGAACCCTCATGTGTTCATTCCCCAGCAGTTCACAAATCCGGCCAACCCTGCAATCCAGCGTGCCCAGACAGCCCAGGAGATTCTTGACCAGGTGGATGGTCCTATCCATGGTTTCTGTTCGGGTATCGGAACCGGTGGCACTATTTCTGGAATCGGTGAACGGCTTAAAGAGGCCAATCCCGATATCACAATATGGGCAGTGGAACCACAGAATGCGGCTATCCTGGCCGGAGGCAACATAGGGACACATCTGCAGATGGGAATAGGAGACGGCATTATCCCTGAGAATCTGAACCGCTCAATCTATGATGATATTTTCATCGTGACTGACGAAATGGCTATACGCACATCCAGAAACCTGGCAAGGAAAGAGGGAATCATGTGCGGCATCTCCAGCGGCACCAACGTTGCTGCAGCCCTGGAACTGGCAAAGAAGCTGGGCAAGGGGAAGACCGTGGTCACAGTGCTCCCCGATACTGCAGAGCGCTATTTCTCCACCCCTCTGTTTGATAAGGATCTTACTTTTTAGTTCTTGTCAGTTCCCAGCAGGATAACTGCTCCGAAAGTCAGAAGTATTCCGAAAGCTTTCACTAAAGTCATTGGCTCCCCATATAAGCAGCATCCCACCAGAGTGCCTACCAGGGGCTCCACTGTAACCAGGATGGCAGCTTTGCCTGTCTCCAGCCTTGTCATTCCAAAGGTGTAGAACAGATAGGGGAGCACTGTGCAGAAAACTGCGATTCCGACACCATAGAGCAGTGTATGGGGCTGCAGCAGGCCGCTGTGCTGGGCTATGCCCGAGAAGGGGATTATGCTTATGCCCGAGAACAGGAACGTGTAGAAGATGATGGTGAGCACATGGTACTTATTCAGGGCATACCGGCTGAATATGGAGTAGAGGGCATAGCCCAGGCCCGAGCCAAGGCCGATTATAAAGCCTTTTAAAGTAATACCGCCGCCGTCTCTTCCAAGACCTGAAACCAGAATACAGCCTGCGAAAGTCATGACAAGAGCTATCAGCTTGACTGCTGTGATACGCTCCCGGAACAGAACCAGAGAAAAGAGGATTACAAAGATTGGGGATGTGTAGAGCAGGATGACAGCCACAGACGCCCCCGATTCTATGATGGTCTGGAAGTAGCACAGGGAGAAAAAAGTCAGGCTTATCACACCGGTGCCAATGAACATCCAGATATCTTTGAGCTTGAAGTACAGCAGTTTTTTATCTATGAAGAAAAGATATAAAGCCAAGAGGACCGAGGCTATTATGGCCCTTATCTCCAGTATCTGGATTGGAGAAATATTGTCGGCATTCATCCCCTTGATGAAAATGCTTATTATGCCCCAGAGGACTCCTGCGGCTATGACTGACAGCGTATACCTGGCTTGTCTCATACAGGTATTCTCATAATTTTTTCTGCTTTTTGCAAGTGGGGATAAAAATGCCCCTTTTATTTTTATATAAAAGTTTATATGATACAAGAAAGCATACTACTGTATTTTCTCTGGAGGAAATCAATGAATAAAAAAGCAATTGCGGCAGTAGCCAATTCTATCCGTGCCCTTTCCATGGATATGATTCAGAAGGCAAAGTCAGGACACCCGGGACTTCCGATGGGATGTGCCGAGCTGGGGGCTGTGATCTTCGGCGAGGTTCTGAAGCACAATCCTAAGGATTCCAAATGGATTGACAGGGACCGTTTCGTTCTTTCCGCAGGACATGGTTCTGCACTCCTTTACAGCCTGCTGCATCTTTCCGGCTACGGTGTCTCCATGGATGACATCAAGAGCTTCCGTCAGCTGGGTTCAAAGACTCCAGGACATCCTGAGTTCGGCATGACCGACGGTGTAGAGACCACAACAGGTCCTCTTGGGGCAGGTTTCACAAATGCAGTTGGTATGGCAATTGCCGAGGCTATGCTTGCAGATAAGTTCAATACAAAGCAGCATAAAATAATTGACCACTATACCTATGTTCTTTCCGGTGACGGCTGTATGATGGAGGGCCTTACCTCCGAGGCAGCTTCCTTGGCTGGAAACCTGGGACTTGGCAAGCTTATCGTGTTCTACGATGACAACGGAATCACAATCGAAGGTTCCACCAAACTGGCATTCACTGAGGATGTGAAGGCACGGTTTGCAGCATACAACTGGCAGGTGCTCTCAGGCGATGCCTATGATGTTGACGGCATTGTAAAGCTGGTGGCTCAGGCCAAGAAAGATACAAAGCGGCCGACCCTCATCTCTCTCAAATCTGTGATCGGAAAAGGTTCTCCTAATCTTGCAGGAACCCACAAGGTTCACGGCGCTCCATTGGGCGAGGAAGAGGTGCTTGCAACCAAAAAAGCTCTGGGAATTCCAGAGAAGGATTTCTATATCTTCCCAGAGGCAAAGGATTATTTCAAAGAGAAAGCAAAGGATTGGAAGAAGGATTACGACAGCTGGAAGAAGACTTTTGCAGCATGGCAGAAGGCTAATCCAGAGCTTGCAAAAGAGTGGGATGCATTCATGGCAGGTGGCGCTGTAAAGACAGCAGGCATCAAGCTTCCGGCATTCAATGTTGGAGATAAGGTTGCAACCCGCAGCGCCAGCGGAAAGACCCTGGTAAGCCTGTGCGGCGCAATCCACAACCTGGTGGGAGGCTCTGCAGACCTGGCTCCATCCAACAATACAGTAGTTCCAGACAACGGTGACTTCTCCAAGGAGAACAGAAAGGGAAGAACACTTCACTTCGGTATCCGTGAGCACGCTATGGGCGGTATTGCAAATGGTCTTATCCTCCACGGAGGTTTCCGCTCCTACTGTGCTACATTCATGTCTTTCGCCGACTACCTGCGGCCAACAGTCCGCCTTGCGGCTATCATGAAGATTCCTACAATCTTCATACTTACCCATGACTCAATCTATGTAGGCGAGGATGGCCCGACCCATCAGCCTGTTGAGCAGCTTGAATCCCTCCGCGTCATTCCTAATACACAGGTGCTCCGTCCAGGAGATGCCCAGGAGACCGAGATTGCATGGCAGATGGCCCTGGAGACTCCGGACAAGCCTACCTGCATGGCTTTCACACGGCAGAATATCGTGGTTTATCCTAAAGAGGACAAGCAGTGGAAGAAGAACATGCGCAAGGGTGCGTATATTGTCAAGGATTGTAAGGGTACACCAGATGTTGTAGTTGTTGCTACCGGCTCTGAAGTTTCACTGGCAGTTGAAGCTGCAGCAAAGACAAAGAAGAAAGTGCGTGTTGTCTCCATGCCTTGCCGTGAATTGTTCGAAGCGCAGTCTGCAGCATTCAAGAGCAAGATTCTTCCAAAGGGAGTCCGGGTTGTGGTTGCAGAGTGCGGCGTTCCTGCCGGCTGGAGAGGCTATGCACAGGATAAGGATATCCTGGGTGTCACCACATTCGGCGAGTCTGGTAAATATACTGATGTAGCAGCTGCCTTCGGCTATACTGCTGACAACCTGGCTAAGATTATCAGCAGGAAATAAGGCCTGACAAAATCGGGGGTCTTTGTGACATTTCCAAGCGAAGTCAAAGAATTTGCAGATATCGTATTCAGATCTGGATATGAGATTTATCTGGTGGGGGGAGCAGTACGCAATTTAAAGCGGGGTCTTCCTCCAGACGATTATGACTTCACTACCAGTGCCACCCCTCAGCAGATAACTGCACTGTTTCATAAGGTTATTCCTACCGGCATTGAGCATGGAACTGTAACGGTACTCTTCAAAGGGAATTCCTTCGAGGTTACCACCTATCGGATGGATGGCAAATACTCCAACTTCCGCCACCCCGACAGCATCACATACTGCACCGATATCTACGAGGATCTGAAACGGCGTGACTTCACTATCAATGCCATGGCTATTGATGTGAGGAATGGAAAGATTATTGATGCCCACGGTGGAATGGAAGATCTTAAAAAAGGCATTATCAGAGCTATCGGAAATCCGGACGAGCGGTTTGCAGAGGATGGACTCCGGATTCTCAGGGCCTGCCGTTTCGCAGCCCAGCTTGATTTCCAGATAGAGCCTGTCACCCTGCAGGGGATGATCCACAACCGTGACCATCTTGAGAATATCTCAAAAGAGCGGATACGGGATGAGCTTGTTAAAACCATGACAGCTGACCATCCATCCATCGCATTCCTCTACATGCAGAAAACTGAGATCCTGGGATATGTTCTGCCCGAGCTTCTTGAGGGAGTTGGAGTTGAGCAGCGGGACAGACATCAGTTTGATGTGTTCCATCATGCACTCTACTCCTGTGATTTCATGGAGAAGGATCCGGTGCTCCGTATGGCGGCGCTACTTCATGATATAGGCAAGCCCCGGTGCTTCAAGGTACGGGATGGAGTGAACACCTTCTATGGCCACGAGAATGTGGGAGAAGAGATGGCCCATGAGATTCTGCGCCGTCTTAAGTTCTCCAAAGCGGATGAAAACAGAATTTGCCACCTGATCAAAAACCATATGTTCCACTATACCGAGGATTGGTCGGATGGTGCTGTGCGGCGGTTCATTGCCAGGGTGGGAATCGAGAATCTGTCAGATCTGTTCAAGCTCAGGTTTGCTGACCGTGCCGGTGCCATAGGGGACAAGACTTATGCCTGCACTCTTGAGGATATTGCTCTTTCCCGACGTGTAGATGATATTGTCAAGGAAACCCCGGCTCTTACCCTTAAGGATCTGGCTGTAAACGGCAATATGCTGGTTAAAGAGTGCGGAATACCAAAAGGACCTTCTCTTGGGCTGGTGCTCAATTATCTCCTTGAAGCAGTTATGGACGACCCTGCCATGAACACAAAAGAGGCACTCCTCAATCTTGGAAAGAATTTCTACGAGTCCAGGCTGCAGAGTAAATAATCATGAAAATTGTAACTGTCGGAACTGTCTATGTAGATATCAAAGGTTATCCGGAAGGACCCTTTTTCCCTACAGGCAGGAATGCTGGAGATATAAAATATTTTCATGGCGGTGTGGCAAGAAATATTGCGGAAGATGTGGTCAAGCTCGGCGAGGAGTCCATACTTGTCAGTCTTGTGGATTACAGCGGTGTTGCATCAGATGTGATCAAACACCTGAAAGATGTCAATGTTGAAACTGATTATGTGAAAGCAACAGAACAGGGTATGGGCACATGGATGGCTGTCTTTGACAACAACGGAGAGCTTTGCGGCAGCATATCTAAACGCCCTGAACTTTTGCCTATATGTGACACCCTTAGGACGAATGAAGAACAGATCTTTCAATGGGTTGATGGAATCCTGCTGGAGATAGACATAGATGAACAGATTGTCGCCCTGACCATGAAGCTGGCTGCGAAATACAACATACCAGTCTATGCAGCTATTTCCAATATGACTATAGCAAAGGAGCGCATCGATTATATCAAAAAAACAACCTGCTTTTTCTGCAACAGACAGGAAGCCGGAATATTGTTTGATAAACAGACAGCAGATTTATCTCCACAGGAGATGCTTGACCTGCTTAAGCTTGAACTTAAAAAGCTGGATATGAAGGCCATGGTTATTACACTGGATTCAGATGGCGCAGTCTATGCGGATGCGGAAGGTGAAGCTGGCCTCTGTCCTGCATTGCCCGTTACTGTAGTAGATACAACAGGAGCTGGAGACGCTTTTTTTGCCGGAGCTTCAGTAGGGCTTCTCCGACGTTTACCCTTTGCCGAAGCTTGCAGATTGGGAGCAGAAGCTGCCGCAAGTGTTTTAAGCACAAGAGAAAATGTTTTAAGATAGGGTGAAATAACTTCAGTCTATCTGATGCAGATGGGCCGGATCAGCCAGCACATTCTCATACAGAGCTTTATACTTGTCTCCGAAAAGCTTAAGGGTGTGGCGCTGTAAGATAAGTTCACGTCCTTTCTGTCCCATTTCCCACAGCTGTGGGATCTCTACTTTCCTAAGAATGTCATAAAGCTCATCAGCCATGCCTGGTGTAAAGAGGAAACCTGTCTCACCTTCTGTCACAATCTCCGTATTGCCGCCACAGCGGGAAGCGATAAGCGGAGTGCCGCTGGCCATAGTCTCCAGAGGAATGTAGGAGAAAGCTTCGTCCCACCGTACAGGGAGCACAGTTACATCAGAGTTGGCATAGAACTGGCTCACTTCCTGAGGGCTCTTTAGGAACCCAACCCAGTTGATGCAGGGGTCACCTTCTGTTTTCTTCATCAGTATTGATTTCAAGGTGCCGTTGCCGATTATGTTGAGCCGAACTTTCCGTTCCAAGGAAAGACGGCGCACTACGTCAATCAGCATGTCGATTCCTTTCTCCAAGGTAATCTGTCCTACAAAGGTAATCTCAAGAGTGTCGTGGGGAGTATATTCCACAGGTTTGAAGATTTCAGGATTCACACCGGCATAGAGCAGTACAATACGGTCTTTAGGAATGCCGCCGATTTCTTCCAGCTGCTTCTTTACAAATTTGCTTATTGCCACATAACAGGTTGCATTCTTGAAGTTCCGTTTGGTTATATTGAAAAAACCATTCATAAATCTGTCTACCATGTATTTCTTGGAACCTACAGACATATGAAAGGTACAAATTAATGGTACATCCAGTTCCTGGCGGAAACGTTCTATGGAGAAATCCAATCTTCCTGATGGATGATGGTGGTGGATTATGTCGGGTTGGAACTCTTTAAGCCGCTCCAATACTTCGTCCGGGTGCTTTGCCCATGGAATTATACCGCCGATAAGCCAGGAATCCGGCTCGTAGACAGGGATTGCCTGCTTGGTCCACTTTGCTTCGCTGACCACCAGGGTCTCCTGGTTGATCTGCTCAAAATATCTATATATGTTCAGGGCATAGGAGGCAATGCCTCTGACACCGCTGTGAATATGTGCAACTTTCATGTTGCTATAAGGATAACCCTAAAAAAGGCAACTGTCAACGTTTGCGTCTAAATCAAGAGGCAAAAAACTCATATTGGTCAATGGGCAAAAAAAAGCCACCCCTGGCGATATTGCGGCCCGTAGGGAACGCACTCTATCGAGCAGGGGTGGCTTTTTTTTGCCTAATAACTATTAAGCGGTTTTCTGCTTTTTGAAGGTCTTTATTCCTTCAATTACCAGAATAATAGCCAGAATAGTCATAGCTGCCGCAAAGAAGAACTGGAACCAGTGTCCCCACATCGGGCCGGCGGCCTTAGCTGCGCCTGTGAAGATCTTAACCTTTGCAATAACAGTGCGGATAAGCTGTGTCAGGGTTGCTGACAGCATGAAGATGGTAGGGATGAAGAACATCTTGTTGTTCTTTCCTACGTTGCCCAGCCATGCTGCAACTGCCATAAGAGCGATACCTGCCAGAAGCTGGTTTGCTGCTCCGAAGAGTCCCCAGATCTGTGAAAGGCTGAGTCCGCCCAGGATACAGCCGATAGCAACCATCAGCAGTGTTCCGAACAGTGGGAATGCCAGCACCTTGCGGATTCCGGTTGCATCCTTATAAGATTCCTCTCCTTCCTTGAGGAAGAGCTCTGAGAACATGAAACGGCTGAGACGGGTTCCTGTGTCCAGGGATGTGAGTGCGAATACTGACACTGCCAGTGTAAGCAGTGCGTAGATAGCGTTCTTATCATCAACCAGACCGAACATCTTTGCAATACCGGAAGCGAATGCTACTGGAGGTGCCCCCTTGAAAGCTCCGTCTACGATGAACTTTCCGGATACCATACCTACAGCGATAAGGGAAATGATTCCCAGTGCGCTTTCGATAAGCATTGAGCCGTAACCGATAGCCTTAGCATTCTTCTCGCTGTCCAGCTGCTTTGATGTGGTTCCTGTTGCGATAAGGGAGTGGAAACCGGAGCAGGCGCCGCATGCTACTGTGATGAACAGAGCAGGGAACATAGGTCCGATCTTTGTGCTCCATCCTGTGAATGCAGGAAGCTCAAATGTTGCATTGCCTGTGAATGCAGTCATCAGGATACCGATGAGTGCCAGACCCATCATACCATACAGCAGGAAGCTGGATAGGTAGTCACGGGGCTGGAGAAGAACCCACACTGGAACCAGGGATGCAATTGTGATGTATGCACCGATGAAGATGATCCATGCTGTTCTGCTCATTGCGAATCCGATGTTAAGTCCAAGGATAACAGCTAATACAATACCGATAAGACATACGATTGTTGCTGGGAGTGTTCCCCAGTTGAGACGGTTGGTAAGGTATCCGTATACGATAGCCAGTACAATGAACAGCAGTGATATCATTGCTGTGGACTGCTGTCCGGTAGGATTGAATACAACTCCGAATCTGCCGTCGGCTGAGAAGAATGTGCTGGCAACAACGTTAACGAATGAAGCGATTACAAGAATAAGGACCAGAAGGGCAAAAATAATGAACAGCTTCTTGCTTGTCTTGCCCATGGAAGCTTTGATGATCTCTCCTACAGATTTACCATCATTCCGTGCAGAGGCAAACAAAGAACCGAAGTCCTGAAGTCCTCCGAAGAATATACCACCCAGTACACACCACAGGAATACTGGTACCCAGCCGAATACTGCAGCCAGGATAGGACCGTTGATAGGACCTGCTCCTGCGATTGATGAGAAATGGTGTCCCATCAGTACGACTGGTTTTGCAACGACATAATCCATTCCATCTGCCTTGACCTGAGCAGGTGTCTGTTTCTTGGGGTCAATTCCCCACTGCTTTGCAAGCCATGAGCCATAGAACACATAACCACATAAAAGCAGTACAATTGCAGCAATAATTATAAGTAATGCTGTCATATTCCCTCCTTTTAGGAATTCCTTATAAAGTGCTTATGACCTTCTTCAGACTTTTGCCCGATCTGTTGCAGGCAACACGGCCTGAAGAAACCTCATAAGCCAATAACCTGAAATTGCTCCATCCATGCAGGCTGAACCTGTATGATTTGGAACGTTTAATCTTGCTGACCTCTTTGAAAGCTGTTTCTTCAATATTATCTGCGATAATGATAAGCGCTACATCAGAATTCCGGTGGCCTGGGCCTGGTTTCACCAGGGAAAGCCCTTTATCCCATGCTGCATTCGCCAGCTCTTCAAGGCGGCCAGATGTAAGATTATCCTCCTCTGCAAAAAAGACATATTCATGGGAATCGATATCTGCAATATGGGCAGCTCGGGTAAGGAAGTACTGCTCTGAATGGGAATGGAACTCTGCCTCTGCCGCAAAAGGCCCGGAAGCCTCGGTTCCTGGTTCTCCTGCCTTAACATTGTAATAACGTTCGAACGAATGTAAAACGGTCTCTAAGACACCATTTTTTTCCATATTTGCCATATAAATTTTGTGTCAATTTTGCTGGGAATGTCAAGAAAAAAAAGTTTATTTATAACGAATTTTTCATAAAGAATTATATTGACAACACATTCCTTTTGGGTGTAAAAAAAAACAACAAAACCTATTAAAGGCTACGAAGGGAACAAGTAGCTTCCATGGATACTGAAAAGAGAGTTGCCGGGTGGTGAGAGGCGCACAGTTACTGGAGGTGAATACATCCCGGAGCCGCGTATCGAAACTTCAGGGGAGTAGGTTACGACGGGTGTGCCCGTTACAGCACAAGGGTATAACCACACGTTGTGTGACGTACCTGAAGAGATTGCCATTGCGAGATGGTGATGAATAGAGGTGGTACCGCGGAATTATCCGCCCTCTTGATCAGGGGGCGTTTTTTTTTGCCTCCGGGTGATGCAGACTTTATGTGAAGGAGGAAAAGTATGAATGCAAAAGTTGCAAGCGTCATTATGCTGCTGGTCTTCTTTGCTGTGATGATAGCTGTAGGCTTCATTACCAGAAAAAGAGCAGCTTCTGTAGATGGATTTGTTCTGGGAGGGCGTACAGCCGGCCCGTGGATTACGGCATTTGCCTTTGGTACTTCTTATTTCTCGGCAGTTATCTTTGTAGGTTATGCAGGACAGTTCGGATGGAACTTCGGTCTCTCCAGCACCTGGGCCGGATTGGGAAATGCCTTTATCGGATCTCTCCTGGCATGGAACATACTGGGACGGCGGACCCGTATCATGACCCAGCACATCGATGCCAAGACCATGCCCGATTTCTTCGGCAAGCGGTTTGACTCTGTCCCCATGAAGGTGGTGGCTTCCATCATAGTCTTCATCTTCCTTATCCCATATACATCATCCTTGTACAATGGTCTTTCAAGCCTTTTCGGTCTGGTGTTCCATATGCCATACTGGGTAGTTATCGTGATGATGGCAGCCCTCACCGGAATCTATGTAATTTTCGGCGGCTACATGGCTACAGCTATCAACGACTTTATCCAGGGTATTATAATGCTCTTCGGTATCTGTGCAGTAATCGGCTCTGTCCTTTCTGCCAACGGCGGTCTCCTGGCTGCAACCCAGGCCCTTTCCGCAGTAGAGGCTAAAGGCTGGTCCGGCGGTGCCTTCACATCATTCCTTGGACCTGATCCGCTGGCACTCCTCTTTGTAGTTCTCCTTACCTCTTTAGGTACATGGGGACTTCCACAGATGGTGAACAAATTCTACGCAATCAAGAGCGAGGATGATATCCAGAAGGGTACTATCATATCCACACTGTTTGCAATTGTTGTTGCCGGCGGCTGCTACTTCCTGGGCGGCTTCGGAAGGCTCTATGCTGACAAGATTATGTATCAGAAGAACGGAGTGACCCCTCTGTTTGATACAATCGTTCCGGCTATGCTGGCAACTCTGCCTGCCATGGTTATCGCAGTTGTAATCGTGCTGGTGCTCTCTGCATCCATGTCCACACTCTCTTCTCTGGTGCTCACCTCCAGCTCTACATTCACACTGGACGTGATTGAGCCTCTCTCAAAGAATAAGATGGGAGAGAAGAAGAAAGTCTCTGTTATGCGTATCTTCATCGTATTCTTCATTGTAGTTTCCGCATACCTGGCAATTGTGAAGGATGCCCATCCTGAAATCACATTCATCGCCCAGATGATGGGTGTCTCCTGGGGAGCTCTGGCCGGATCCTTCCTGGCTCCGTTCCTCTATGGCCTGTACTGGAAGGGAACTTCCCGGGCAGCCTGCTATGTATCCTTTGCTTTCGGATGCGGCCTTATGATTATCCAGATGTGGGTTTCCCTGGGTGGCGTCGATATCTCCGGCTGGACTCCTGTCTGCCGCTACCTCTTTGCATCCTCTGTCCGCTCCGGTGTAATCGCTATGGTCGGCGGTCTGGTGATTGTCCCTGTGGTAAGCCTTTTCACAAAGAAGCAGGAACGTGCTCAGCTGGACAAGCTTTTCTCCTGCTACGAAGAGAAGGTTACTGTTGCAAAGAAAGAGGCTTTGGACTGATTTTGACAGCAGGCGAAAATTTCTGTTGTAAAACCGGGGCTGTTGTTATATACTTTTCCCGTTGCACAGAGTGCAGCGTTTTGAATGTTTTTACATAAGGGGTGTTCTTATGAGTCGTATGGTTGGAACTGTTTCTAGAGGTCTTCGTGCCCCTATCATCCGCGAAGGTGATGATCTGGTGAAGATTGTCACAGAGACTGTTCTTGAGGCTTCTAAACAGGAAGGTTTTGCGGTGAAAGACCGCGATGTTGTGGCTATGACCGAGGCTATTGTGGCCCGGGCCCAGGGTAACTATGCTACTGTTGCCGATATTGCTGCCGATGTAAAGGCTAAGCTGGGTGGCGGAACAATTGGAGTTGTATTCCCGATTATGAGCCGCAACCGTTTTGCTATCTGTCTCCGGGGTATTGCCTCCGGTGCAAAGAAAGTGATAGTTCAGCTTTCCTATCCTTCCGATGAGGTGGGAAACCATCTTATTGATGATGATCTGGTTGAGGCAAAGGGTGTTGACCCATATACCGATGTCCTGGACGAGAAAAAGTACCGGGAGCTTTTCGGTTATACAAAGCACCAGTTCACCGGTGTTGACTATATTGATTATTACAAGCAGCTGATTACAGAAAGCGGCGCTGAGGCCGAGGTTATCTTTGCCAACAATCCAAAGGCAATCTTAAGCTATACCAAGAATGTTATCTGTGCTGATATCCATACAAGAGTCCGCACAAAGCGGATTGTCAAGGCTGCGGGTGCAGAGAGGGTATTCGGTCTGGACGAGATTATGAACGCTCCTGTAAACGGAAGCGGATGCAACGAGAAGTATGGTCTTCTCGGCTCCAACAAAGCTACCGAAGAAAAAGTCAAACTGTTCCCACGGGCTTGCCAGGGTCTGGTTGAAGATATCCAGAAAGAGCTTTTCAAGGCTACCGGCAAGAAGGTTGAGGTCATGGTCTATGGCGACGGTGCTTTCAAGGATCCAGTGGGAAAGATCTGGGAGCTTGCAGACCCGGTTGTATCTCCGGCTCATACAGCAGGGCTTGATGGAACACCTAACGAGCTCAAGCTCAAGTACCTGGCAGACAACGACTTTGCAGCTCTTCAGGGCGATGCCCTTAAAGAGGCTATCAAGGAAGAGATCCGGAAGAAGGATGGCAACCTGGTGGGCAAGATGGTTTCCGAGGGGACCACTCCACGGCAGCTTACAGACCTTCTGGGCTCCCTCTGTGACCTTACCTCAGGTTCTGGCGACAAGGGAACTCCTATAGTTTATATCCAGGGTTATTTTGACAACTATACTACCGAGTAAAAAGGCAAAACGCCTTGCCCTGCGCCTTATAGCAGACCTGGACAGCGGGGAGGTCAGACTCCCCCTGGGCGGGGAAGGGAAGATGCTTGGCATCTTGGCCTGTGATGACGCAGAGGGGAACAGGGTAGTACTCAAAGCTTTTTCAGGGCAGGTCGGCGGCCAGTGGGTTATTCCCGGCTGGTGCGAGCCTGCCTTTTCTATTTCTGAATACACTGCAATTTTAGAAGAGACTGACCTGAAGGTTAAGGAGCTTGTGCAGAAGGGCGAGGACAGCCGGGCAGTTTCGGCCGAGGCCATGCATCGTCTATTCGACCTTTACCGGATACACTGCATAGACGGCTCGGTGAAGACTTATTCTGAGATTTTCGGCGATGTTATGCCTCCTTCTGGCACCGGCGACTGTGCTGCTATTAAACTGTTGAACTGCGCTTTCAAGAACCATTTGAAGCCGGTGAGCATGGCCGAGTTCTACTACGGTGGCCAGACCCCGTCTGCATCCAAGGAGCCCTGCCAGTTCTATCCTCCCTGCGAAGAAAAGTGCAGGCCCCTCCTCAAGGAGATGCTTGGACTGGATATTCTCTACCTGGATCAGGAGATAGTGGTTGTGAACAAACCGGCAGGGCTCCTGTCGGTGCCCGGAAGGGGAGAGGATAAGCAGGACTGTGTGGTGAACCGGGTAAAAAGACTGTTCCCAGAGTGCATAGATAACCCTTCCGTGCACCGGCTGGATATGGACACCTCCGGCATATTGGTGCTGGCCCTTACCAAGGAGAGCCAGCGCTTTCTCTCCATGGAATTCGAAAGCCGCCGTGTCCATAAAAAGTACACAGCGCTCTTAGACGGTATACTCCGCAGCTCCGGCGGGGCCCTGGCTCTCCCTTTCAGGCTGGATCCGGAGAACCGGCCATACCAGGTCTACGACCCGGTGCAGGGGAGGATGTGCATCACACTCTGGAAACGCCTTTCTGTCTACGACGGCAGAACTCTGGTGGAGTTTACTCCCCTCACTGGCCGCACCCATCAGCTCCGGGTCTCGGCAGCCAGCACCAAAGGCCTCGGCACACCTATAGTCGGGGACCGGCTCTACGGCACAAGAAAAGAGGGGCAGCGCCTCATGCTCCATGCAGGATACATAAGTTTTACCCATCCATGGTCAAAAGAGATAATAGAATTTAAAGTAGATGCACCCTTTTAAATCTTGTCGATAAGGATGGAGCACTTTCCTGAAGGGATAGGCAGCCGTTTCTTCTGTCCGCCCAGAATGTTGATGGTGAAGTAGTAGAGTTTTTCAGACTCCATCCGCACTTCCCAGCCCCGTCCGCTTTTGTTCACAAGTATAGTTATCATGTTCCGCTTAAGGGAGAGGTCCTGAATTCCCATGATCTCAAGAAGTGGAATGATCCAGTCTACAGTTTTCCGCGGCAGGCTTATATCAAGGCCGATTACGTTCTCTATCATCAGGGTGATGGTGGAGAGGGCGGCGTAGGAAAGGAAGTTCTTCCGTGGGAAGTTCTTTTTACCCTCCCATTTTGAAGGAACGCCTGTAATAGGAGAATAAGCCTCATACAGATCTCCAGGCTTGTTTCCATCTGGGTTCAGGGCATCAAGCATAAAATAGAGATGCCGGATAGCACATTCCCGGGCAAACTCATGTCTGTCATATTTTTCAAGACCTTTTATCACCATGAAGGTGAGGTGTGGATATACAGAGCCGCAGAATCCTTTTCCATTTGGGTTATATGCCTTTGAATCGGTGGAAAGGGATGGGAACGGATTCTCTGTGTTGAAAGGGCCGTCCATCAGCTTCTGCACCAGTGACTCGACCTTATCCTCGCTTGGAATCTGGGCCAGCATGGTCCAGTAGGAAGCCAGTGTCTTTACCTTGACCTTTTCCTCGCTCCGGTTCAGGTCATAATAGAACTGATCCTCCTCATCCCACATAAGGGAATCGATTCGGGTCTTCAGAGAGTAATATTTTTTCTTATATTTGAAACTTACTTCTTTGTCGTTCAGGATGTCGCCTATAGCAGACATATAATAGGCGTTAAGGGCCATCTGAGAATTGAAATCGATTAAATAAGCTGCTTTTTCCCTGGGAGAATTATCCATCTGGGCCACTGACAGCGGTGTCTTGAACAGCCCGTTCTTCTGCTGGAACTTGCTCTCAATCCACTCATAATATCTCTCAAGGACAGGAATTACTTCTTTAAGTCGTTTCTTAATACCTACCTTGTGATAAATATTGAACTCTGCCCATGCAAAGAGAGGAGGGAACAGACATTCCGGGTTGTCCCTCGGGAACACGGCCTTTCCGTCAGCCTCGTTGTAAATACCGCGGATAGCGCCTGAGTCTTCCTGCTTGTTATAGAAATTGTCCAGCGCAGGAGCCGGTGAATAAGTTGAGTTGCTGTAAACGAGGAAGAATGTGGAAAGACATGCCTCGTACTGATTTATGGTTGTACTTTCGGGATAGCAGTAGTATTTGCTCTGGAACCCGTTTTTCTTATTTCCTTTTTTCCAGAAATCTCCAAGCCACAGCCATGTTTTGTTGTAGATGTCCACGAAGTCCTGATCATAGAAGTGGATAACCGGAAAACCTGTTTTAATCACTTTAACTCCCTTTAACCACAAGAGAAACTAAAATAGTTATATGCTTTAACTATATTACACCCATTATCTTTAATCTGTCAAATTTTTTTATAATTTTTTCTTGACATTTTGTTATTAACTACATAATTTGCAGATATGAATACTGCCGAATTTGCTGAGAAAGTGCTTAAAATTGACCCAGAAACTCTGAAAAAACGGAACATCTTCATAAAGTTCATTGTGGCGGAAGGGAAGGTCATATTCGATCCCGAGCTCTTCATGTACTTTGAGGAGCACTATGGGGAAGACAGCCTGTACCACAAGGATATTGCCGGAGCCCACAACATAGATCTTAGCAAGGTCCAGGGTGGCGCTTTCGTGGGAGTAGGGGACAACGAGGTGAAGGTGGCAGGCTACAGCACCCAGTTCGGTGGGGTAGAGGACTATAAGGATGAAGTCCGTTCATATTTCGAGTCCTATTTTGACTGCCCTGTGGCAGTGGAGGTCTGATTTGGAGTTCAAGGATCCGGCTGTAAAGGCCAGAGTTGAGCAGGCAGATAAGCTCACCAAGGAAGTTTTCGGAAACAAGGTATATATCCGGGGTATAATCGAATTCTCCAACTGCTGCCGCAAGAACTGCAACTACTGCGGCATACGCAGGGGCAACACCGATGTTGTCCGTTACCAGATGACTCCTGATGAGATTGTGACCAAGGCAGAAGAGAACCTGAAGCACGGAATCAAAACCATAGTGCTCCAGTCGGGGGAGGATCTTTCTTATACCAAGGATGTGCTGGTAGATATCATAAAGCGCATCAAAGCTCTTGACCCGGAGTGTGCTATAACCCTGTCCATTGGGGAGCGGACCGAGGAAGAGTATAAGGCCTTCAAAGATGCAGGGGCCGACCGGTTCCTGCTGCGGTTCGAGACAGCAGACCGGGCTCTGTTCAAAAACCTCCACCCGGACGATGACTACGATTACCGCATAAATACTTTAAAAATACTGAAAAAACTTGGCTACGAAGTGGGTTCCGGCTTTATGTTCGGCATACCGGGGGAGGCCCCTGGTGCTGACGACCGGAACATCGCCCTGCTCAAAGAACTGGGGGTGGCCATGGTAGGCTGCGGCCCCTTCATCCCGGCGGAGGGAACCCCCATGGAGGGTTCCAGTATCCACGCCGATCTTGAGCGGTGCCTGGATATCTATGCCAAGATCCGGCTTGCCATGCCCGAGGTGAACATTGCGGCAGCCACCGCTCTGGACGCCGTGGATAAGGGAGCGCGGAAGCTCTCCCTCTCCGCCGGTGCCAACGTAGTGATGCCAAACACCACCCCAGCCAAATACAAAGACAATTATTCTATTTACGAGCGGAAAGGCAAGCTGGATGATACCATCGCAGATGCCAAGAAATTAGGTGCGGAACTTGAAAAGATGGGGTACACCCCGCTGTGGAACCAGCGGGGCGACTCCAGATTGAAATGATTATCCGATAAGTCTTACTGCGATAACGCCTTCAGCTGCTTTCAGCTTTGTCATTACCTCAGCCATAAGCTCATCTGTAACTTCGCTGTCAATCTCGATGATGTTGTAAGCATAGCCGTTCTTGTTCTTGTTGATGAACTCGGCGATGTTGATCTTCTCCTCTGCCATGATTGCAGTGAGCTGTCCGATTACATTAGGAATATCCTTGTTGATTACGCAGATTCTCTTCCGGCCTGTGAAAGGCATTGAGCAGTTAGGGAAGTTCACAGAATTCTTGATGTTACCGAACTCCAGGTAGTCCTTGAGCTGCTGTGCTGCCATTGCGGCGCAGTTGTCCTCGGCCTCTTCGGAAGAAGCTCCCAGGTGTGGAACGCAGATTACATTCTTCATGCCGATAAGCTCTGCATCTGGGAAGTCTGTCATATATGTTGCGATAGTTCCGTTCTCGATAGCAGCCTTCAGGTCCTCGTTCTTCACCAGTCCGCCCCGGGCAAAGTTCAGAAGTACAGTTCCCTTCTTCATGATCTTGAACTTGTCTGCGTTGAACATTCCCTTGGTTCCGTCTGTCAGAGGAACATGGACTGTGATATAGTCAGATTCTGCAATCAGGTTGTCCAGGCTGATAGCCTTCTTGATATCTCTTGAAAGTCCCCATGCTGCATCAACAGAGATATATGGGTCACTTCCGATTACCTTCATTCCAAGTGCAGATGCGCTGTTCGCAACCATTACTCCGATAGCTCCCAGGCCGATTACACCAAGGGTCTTGCCCTTGATCTCGTGACCTACGAACTGGCCTTTGCCTTTCTCCACCAGCTGTGGAACCTCGTCACCCTTGTCTGCCAGTGTCTTGCACCAGTCGATGGCTGCGTTCATATTCCGGGAAGCAACCAGCATAGATGCGATAACCAGCTCCTTAACGCTGTTTGCATTTGCGCCAGGGGTGTTGAATACTACAATACCTTTCTCTGTGCACTTGTCTATAGGAATGTTGTTGACTCCAGCTCCGGCTCTTGCCACTGCAAGGAGGGAAGCAGGAAGTTCCATATCGTGCATCTTGAAGCTCCGCAGGATGATTCCGTCCGGGTTTGTCATCTCGGAAGCGGTTTCGTATTTATCTCTCTCCAGAAGGGAAAGGCCTGCAAGTGAAATCTTGTTGAGGGTCTGAATTTTGAACATATCAGTTCTCCTTTGCGAATTTTTCCATGAATTCAACCAGCTTCTTAACACCTTCCAGTGTCATTGCATTGTAGATGCTGGCTCTCATTCCACCGACCAGGCGGTGTCCGCCCAGGTTTGCAAGTCCTGCTGCAGCAGCTTCCTTGACAAACTTCTTGTTGATGGCATCTGCCTCTTCTCCTGTGTACTTGGTCAGGAAAGGAACATTCATCAGAGATCTGCTTCCTTTCTGTGCAGTTGCATGGTAGAAGCTGCTGTTGTCCAGGTAGTTGTACAGGTAGTCAGCCTTCTCGTGGTTCCGCTTGCCCATTCCCTCGGCTCCGCCGTTCTTCTCGATCCAGCCCAGCACTTTGCCTACAACATAGATTGCATAGCAAGGAGGTGTGTTGTACATACTCTCGCCATCCACATGGGTCTTGTATGTGAGCATGGTAGGTGTTCCTGGAAGCGGTGTCTCGGTGATAAGGTCGTCTCTGATGATGACTACTGTAACGCCTGCAGGTCCCAGGTTCTTCTGTGCTCCGGCATAGAGGAGGCCGAACTTGGTTACATCCAGAGGCTCACTGAGGATGCAGGAAGAGATATCTGCAACCAGTGGGATGTCTCCTGTGTCTGGGATATATTCGTAATGGGTTCCCATGATTGTGTTGTTGAAGCAGATGTATACATAGTCGTAGTCGCCTGTCACTTTCTCAACTCTCGGGATATAGCTGAAGCCCTTGTCCTCGGAAGAAGCGATCTCATCTACTGTTATGAACTTCTTTGCCTCTGCGGCAGCTTTCTTTGCCCAGACACCGGTTCTGATGTATGCAGCTTTCTTGAACTTGAGTCCCAGGTTGAGAGGGATCATTGCAAACTGTGTGGAACCGCCTCCCTGGAGGAAGAGGATCTTGTAGTTGTCTGGCACGTTCATCAGTTTTCTTACTTTAGCCTCTGCATCGGTGATGATCGGCTTGTATGCGGCGCTCCGGTGGCTCATCTCCATTACAGACTGGCCTGTTCCGTTGTAGTTGAGCATCTCTGCAGCACATTCCTTAAGCACTTCTTCTGGCAGGCAAGATGGACCTGCGGAAAAATTGTAAACTCTATCCATTTTTAAACTCCTTTTTCCAAATCTGGTATCATTGCTGTCAGAAACCTCAGTTCCTCCGCAAAGTGGACATTCCTGACCGCTATATCCTTATCCCCTAAAATCGCCGGGGAAAAGTTCAAAATTCCTTTTATGCCACCCTCTTTCATCCGCTCCATGGTTATCTCGGCAGCCTGGGCAGGTACGGCTATTATTCCCAGGTCTATCCGAAGCTCCCTTATCTTGTCTGCCATCTCGTAGGCAGGGAAGAGAGGAACATCCGACTTCATCACCTCTATCTTGTTGATGTTGGTGTCAAAGCCGGCCACAATTATGAACTGGCCACCCTCCTGCACCGGATTCTTTATGAAGGAGGAGCCCAGAAGCCCGATTCCCGCCACGCAGACCCGTAAAGGGGAGTCGAACTTGAACAGCTCTCTGATGAAGTCCAGCAGCTCCCCGGCTTTATAACCGGCATTGGAGCTTTTGACCTTGCCGGCCACGCTTAAATCCTTCCGGATGGTGTGGGCCGGGATATTCACCAGCTTGCCCAGCTTGGAGGAGGAGAGTACTGTCTCCCGGTCCATTCCCAGCAGCACTCTGTATATCAAACAGAGCCTGGATACTGTCTGGACTGGCAACTGAACGCTCACTCACACCTCGGTTGTGAAATTTTTCACAAGTATTAATATATTGATTTCAGCACCCTGTGTCAATATGTTTTGAAAGAAATCTTAACATCTTTTGAAATTATGTGTTATAGTAAGGGAGATGAAGCGGTTTATCCCACTTGCTTTCCTTTTATTATTACTCACCCGCCTGATCTGTGCTGACGAAAGCCAGGTCAAGAACTACATGATCCCCATCCAGCTCAAGGAAGGGCATGACAAGGTGCGCATCGAGTTCTTTGCTCCTGACAAGCACAGGATCTACACTTACCGGGACCTTAAGAGCAACACTGTGACCTTCTATACCTCTTCCATCGGCTTTATCCCGGCTGACATCACAGTGCAGCAGTTTGACACTGGCCTTGATATGATAGAATCCATAGACCGGAAGGAGATTGTCCTGGACGGAAAGCCTTCTATGGAACCGCTTCCTGCCGATTTCAAGCAGATTCTTGAGAACGACCCGGCCCAGTGGCGCTATTCCGACTGGGAAGTTTACAGATGGGAAAGTTTTCCTGGAATTTTAATAATTGACTTCCAGAACTTCAATATCCAGAGCCATATGCTCAAACGCCTCTCTTATTTCGTAGAAAAGAAGGGATACACTGGTAAAATCCACAGCTTCCTCCGCCTTTCCGGGAAGACCGACTGGAATGCCCACAACTACAAGGCTAAGGATCTGGCCGCCTTCTTCACTGAGGCACAGCGTAGCGGAGCTATCCTGACCTCTGCAGAAACTTACCTGCGGGAGCTGCTTCTGGCCAACGGAATAATAGAGAAGGGCGATGCTGGTTATACCGGAGGCGAGGATAAGGGCATAGTGTCGGTATCTCAGGAGAGTGCTTCCCATGTGCGATCCCTCCTTCTGACCCATGAGGGGTACCATGGCCTTTTCTATGCAGCATCGGGACTTAAGGAACTGGTGTATGCCCTGTGGGACAAGCTGGCACCAGAGGCTCAGGAAATGTGGGTTGATTACCTGCGGACTGCAGATGTATGGAACTATGACTACAGGAATAGATATCTCCTGCGGAACGAGATGCTGGGTTATATGATGCAGCAGAAGGATTTTGCCGAATATTTCGACAATATGATGTTCCCAAGGCTTCTAAAACGGATTCCTGACAAGGCAGAGCATTTCCAGGAGACCAAAGACACCGCAAGACAGGCATTCCTGGATACAGCTTTGAAAATAGCGGTATTCCTTCAGAACAACTATAACCTTTCTCCTGGAAACCTTTCCTACATGCGGGAAGTGCGGCCGTAACTGCACAGATCTTTAAGCAGACATTTCTCACACTCAGGCTTCCGGGCATGGCAGCATACTCTTCCGTGGAGATTTGCAGTCATGGAGAACCGGTACTGTTTCTCCTGAGGCAGTATTTTGCAGATATCGGCCTCCACCTTGTCCGGTTCTGTGTTCTTGGTCAGCCCAAGGCGGAAGGTAACCCTTTTGAAGTGAGTATCCACTATGACGGCGGGCTTGTCGAATACAGTGCCCACTACCACATTGGCAGTCTTACGGCCCACACCGGGCAGCTTTATCAGCTCTTCTATAGTGTTTGGAACAACGCCGCCGTAAAGCTCCAGCAGCCTCTGGGAAGCAGTCTTTATATTCTTAGCCTTGGCATGGAAGAAACCGGTGGCATGGATCAGCTTCTCAAGGAGAGGGATGTCAGCCTTTGCCATTGCTTCCGGGGTGGGGAACTTGGCAAATAAAGCAGGGACAACCCGCATCACCTGCTCGTCGGTGGTCTGGGCGCTGAGTATTACAGCAATGAGGAGCTCGAAGTTGTTCCTGAAGTGGAGGAACTGTATTTCCGGCGGATAATGGGCATCCAGGATATCTGCAATCTGCACGGCTTTTGTCTTAATATTCATACAAGAATAAAATATCATTTATATCTTGACCGTGTAAAGTTAAATCTTTATACTATGCTCTGTATCGGAATGTGGCCCAGTGGCTAGGGCACCTGGTTTGGGACCAGGGTATCGTGAGTTCGAGTCTCACCATTCCGATATTTTTTTTGTCCGCAACAACTTACAAAAATCTTTCAAAAATCAAGAAAATTTTTTCAAAAAGTCAAATCAAAAATAACTTTTTTGCAGTTAACACAGTTGGAGGTGTTTTATGAAAAAGTCTGTTTTTGTGGTTTTAATTTTTGCTTGGTGTTCCTGCTTTGCCGCAGGGCAGAATGATGAGCTTTTCCGGCGGGCCATGTCGGAGCATAATGAGAACCGGTGGCACGAATTATCTGACCGGTTTGGGAAAAATAATGCAGATGATTGGGACAGGATGTATTCATCATGGCTGTGGCGGCAGATAGAGACCAGGATAGTCTCTCCTGATATACAGAGGTTTTCTGACCAGCTGTCTGAACAGGTCATAAGGATGACTTATGGGACAGAGGGACAGGACAATCTTCCAGATACTCTCGCAGACTGGAGAAATTATGGGCAGATGTCACTCCAGAATCTGTATCAGAGCTGGGAAGAGGCTGCATGTGCAGTCTATGACCAGATGGCATCATTGTTACCCACCGAGGCCCAGACCACGGTAGCTGAATTTTTTGAAGAATATAAGGGTAAAGTGCACAAAGAGCTGGAGACTTTGTTTTTAGCTGGAGAGAGAAGGTTTTTATCTTCTTATCTACGTGCAGATGATGCTGGCTTGAATGATGAGAAGACTGGAAAAAAGAAAATCGAGGATATGTTTGAAGAGATAGCCTCTGCATCTGACATCAGCCTTCAGTCGCTGCAGGAATCATGGGACAGTACCTTTGACTCTGGTATGTCTCAATGGAATACATATGCCAGCCAGACTCTCGGTTCAAAGATAGATTGGAACAACCTGACTTTTTCTCAGAATCTGGAAGGAAAGGATGCCCTTAACACAGCTATGGCCGAGTTTGCAGAGGACAGGAACAGCTGGTTTGCGGAGCTCCAGTCTGCTCTGAAGGCAGGAAAGACAGCATTGGACGGCAGGGCTTCTTCTTTTTTCAATAAAATGGAAGATACATTGGAGCAGACCCGCTTGGCGTTTGACCAGAATGCACAGCTGCTTCAGACCCGCATGGATTCTGTGTTTGCCCAGTTCAGTACAGTCAAGGGAATAAAAGAGCAGGCATCCTCTAACAGGCAGAGCTGTCTTAATGAAAAAGCAAGGATTGAGAATTATAAGACAGAACTGCAGAACAGTATCAACAGCTACAACAGTTCTATTGCTGAACTGAATAAGAAAATCAAAAAGAATAATGAAAATATAGAAAAATATGAAAGGATGAAACTCTTTGCAGGCCCCAGCGGTGGTGATAACGAGCATGATTATATTGCCACCATCAGATATTACAATAATTTGATTGCTGCTTGCCAGGCAGAGATACAGAGCTGGGAAACAGAGAAAGCAGGTCTCGCCAATCAGATAAATGCAATAAAAGGACTTATCAGCCAGCAGAACGATAAAATTGCTGCTTATAATCAGCAGGCAGCTTTCTGGGCCGATGCTGTTTCCAGATGCAGCCTGCGGGAGGCTGAGATACGGCAGAGCATGGCAGGGATAGAGAACGAGATACGGAGTGCAGGCTGGCCAGAAAGCGCTGATATACAGCTTTACCAGCTTAAGTCCGAGATGGAATCTTTAGCCCGGAATGCAGAGATAGCACGCAAAGTCTATGAGTTTGCCCTTGATATCAGCTCTGGTAATACTGTCCGGGAAGAGGTTTTTGATGCATATGCTGAGGCAGAGAAAGCAATGGCTGATGCAGATGAAGCATATAAGAGTTCTGTTGCTTCCTTGAAAGAGTTGGCAGATAAGCTTAACGCTGAGAACAGCTTAGATCAGGATACCTACCTGGCGCTGTCCAATGAATACAGCAGGAGAGCGGAAGAAAGCAAAGCCCTTTATGAACAGTATGCCAGTGCAGTAGAGAACTTTAAGCTTCAGGACAGAAAACGGGAATATATATTGTCACCGGGAAGCAGTCCCGATGATGCTCTGAAAGCTTTGAATGTGGCAGAAGAAGCCTTGGCCGAGGCAACAGAGAAATATGAGAATGCAGTTTTTCTGGCACAGCAGAATGAAACTTCCCAGGAGGCTGGGCATGGTGCTGATATAGTACAATCAGTCCTCTATCTTAAGAAGGTGGAAGAAACGGTACAGGCAAAAACAGGAGACTTGCATGAGCAGGCTCTCCTTGCCAGTATGAATGCTGACCAGCATCTTTCTGACCGGCTTTTCAGCGATGGAAGCAACATTGCCCTGGAATTTGTTCAAAAAATGAACAATTCTCTGCTGCGGGAATTCTCCCTTGCCTATTATTGGCGGAGCCTGCACAATTCCGGCTTTAAAACCATTGATGTGGCAATATACAGCGATCAGAACTTTCAGAAACTCAAAAGTTATGGTTATGCGTTCAGCCATCCTGAGGAGTACACAACAGCCCAGGCTCAGGCAGCTTACAACGAGATAGCCGGTTCTCCGGAAAAATTAAGACTTTATACCTACTTTGAAGATTCGATAAACAATGGTACTGCTCAGTTTGATATCTCATTCATAGGCAAAGATGTAAGCGATGTGGCACATGATTATCTGTGGGATGTCTCTGTAGAGAAAGAAGAGAATTATGAAAAGAATCACGCTGTTTATAATTTCTTTACCCGGAAGTCTAAGAAGATGCGCAGTATGCGCAAAGCTATGGCTGATATAGACGGAGAAAAGGAGCGTTCTGAGATTATGGATGCTGTCAGCTATATCAAAGGAGAACTTGAGTCAAAGAATCAGCATGAAGCACTTGCAGATGCAATCTTGGATGAAAATAGCAGTTACAGCTTTGATGAATTTATGGCAAAGTGCAGGGAATGCACGGGTCTGGTTTTAGCTGATGATGTTGAGTTGAAAAACTATTTCAATCAGCTTGATCCCGATGATAGAAAAGGTTTTATGTTTCTCCTTTCTAATCTCTCATCTATGATTATGAACGGGAATGTCTCTGTCACCTTGGGGCAGCTGAATAAGCTGGATGATTATGGCAGCTCGGCAAACCGTCTTATGATAATGAATCTGACTGGCATTGAGCTTATGAATAAGTATCAGGAGTTAGCAGGGTATTCTGTTAAAAAGATGGCGGCTGACCTGAACATGACCTATAAAGAGTTGTCAGACAATGCTGTCTCCTGGGATGTTATGACGGAGAATCTTCTGGCTTTGGCGGCAGATAAGTGGGAGGGTATGCTTGAGAAACTTAAGACCGGGATGAAGAATAAAATCCAGCTTGAGACACTGAAGACTGCTTCATCAAAGGATAAGTTTATAGAGGATGTGCTTCGGCACAGTACATATCTGGTGGCTCTTCAGATGTCAGCTGCTGTAGATGATTTTGAGAATCAGATGCTTTCTCATATCGAGAAAGCAAACCAGACTGCAGACAAAAGGATAACAGATCTGCTTGAGGGGAAGGGATATGTAAGACATGGTTCCAGCTTCAGGCGCAAGGTGATAATCGGAGAAAGCCTTCTGGGAGGTGTCGAGCAGGAGAATCAGAGTATTGATGGGTACCGGTGGTTTTGTGCCCCGGTTTTCAATCTGGGGGTAAACTTATCCCCGTCTTACATAGAGGGTCTTGATCTTGTCCATCTTGCGGCCTTGATAGATCAGTCAGAGACTGCAATAGACAGGTATACAAAGGTGGTGTTCGGAAAGAGCGACAGTCTGGAAGCTGCCTCCTGGAGCGGTTTCGATCAGGATATGCTTGATTATATGCGGAAAGCCGAGGCAGGATTCCGGGGCTCGGATCAGTATTCAGACCACTCTGATTTAAAGGGCCTTTTTGCTATGCATATCGGGTATGTGCCGATCATGTCCAGTTCAGATCCGGAGAAAGTGGTTAAAAAGGGGTATGGAGAATATGGCCGTATTTTCGAGCTTTTCTACAAGAACGAAGGACGCCTGGGCCGGGGGTTGGCTGCTATTGATGTTCCTTTCTATATGCAGAAGCTGTGGGACGAAGATTGGGATAACGATGGCAAGACTGACAGCATGCTCTTCTCTCTGCCAAGCATAAAGGAAGGGGGGCAGATTGTATGCAATATCTTCAGTTCAATTAATCCGGCACTTGGTATGATGGTGACTGCTTTTGACAGCACAACATTTGCCGGACTTGATATGGTTTTTGCGGGGAAAAGCCTTGAGGATGCAGTCAAGGATGTTAACAAAAGAATGGCATTGGCAGCCTCCAGCTGGGGAACCAGTTCCCTGGCCCAGGCGGCACAGCCGGCACAGTCTGCCGCCACCGGAACACGGGTTATCCAGGCTGCAGCAGTTTCGGCAGGCAAGGAGTATGCAAACCAAATTGTAGCTTCCACTGTTGACGGCGATTCCTTTGATAAAGCTCTGAAACCCGATGCAAAGAGGACTCTGGGCAGCCTGGTGAGCAACTGGATAAGCGGCAGGCTGTCGGGCTTCCTGGGGGAAGACCAGCTTGCTGCCCAGCAGGTTGCAAGCTTTGCCGGCGTCCTGACCGATGCCGGGTATGACCTTGTCACCACAGGAAAGGCTAAATTCAATGTGCTTAAAGTCAATGACCACATTGGAATCCTTGAGATGAATATAGGTGGAGATGGACCGGTCTTCGAAATAGGAACAGGCGGTTATGACATCAGTAAGAAAACTGTGGAATCTGCCATTGCATCAGCCTATGTGTTGAAGGAGGACAACAGGATCAGGCACAGCTCTGACTTCTCCAAAGATAACAAGATAACAATGCGGGCTCTTTTCTCCGAGGGGAAAATCCAGGAGCAGATAGGTAATCTGTATAATCTGCTTCTTAATGATGGTGCCTCGGTTGAATATAAAAATCTTGAGGGAACATTGGCACATACTTCAACAGATTCACAGGGGATAAAAAATATCATTCTAAATCTCATTCCATCCGGCTCTATTTCGGATCAGCTTAAGACAGCTGTAATTCTGGCTCATGAGGCGTTCCGAAATGGTAAGGATGATGGTGTTCTGCAGATCCAGGAGACAGCTGATGCAGTCATAGGGCATGCAAAGATGGCTTATGATATTGTCTCTTCCGGTTTCAAGTATCCCGATATCACACTCATAAAAAATGAAGTGGAATCTTTAGTAGGGGGCAACATGACAGACCTCCTTGTAAATGCATTGGTCAACTACGCCTCAAGCGGTGACTACTGGCGGCTTTTGGGCGATGGAAAGGTCGCATGGGATGGCAATTTGAACCTTTATCAGGAGGATGGCAATCTTTTGTATAATTATCAGTTGCTGAAAGAAGCTCTGAAATCTGGAGTGGAGTCAATATCAGGAGTTCAGCAGGAAAGGCTTTCTGATATTGTGTGTAAGAACTCCCTTCTTGAAACAATAGGTGTAAAAGCAGATGGTACTTATATTTCAAAGGCAGCAGAAGCTCTCCTTTCTGATGGCTGCATGAGTTATGTCGAAGCAGTTGATTCCCTTTCCGGCACTGCGGGCAAAATATTTGCAGTTCCAGATATATTCCAGCACTACAGTGCACGTATTATAGCCAATGATACATCTTTTCTTGAAAAGTATTTTGCCGATTCTGATATGCTGAAAAAATGGAGTGACCGAAGTCAGCCAGTGCAGTATCTGAATGGTGTAAGAGCAACTCTGCTTTCTGACAGCAAGTCAATCTTTCATATGGCTCCAGAAGACAAAGCTACTTACAAGTGGGTGTTTGATGACGGCAGGGAACTGGTGATCGGAGAACGGCAGGATGGTACAAAATATGTGCAGACCGACGACCGCTATCTAGGCACCTATAACATGGCAAACCCGGACAAACCTGTGGAACACGCAGTCAAGGATGTTTTCCCATATGCTATTTTCGGGAACACACCGGATGACCGCTCTCTTGCGAATTTCCTCATTTCTATGTAAGATTGAAGGGAAGGTGACCTATGAAGATACAAGAGAAAGGCATTGTAATTTCCAACCTTGAGAAGGCCCGGTGCCTCCATTTCATGGAGATTTATCTGCCGGAGATATCAAAGCAGATCCAGCCCGGCAACTTTGTGAGCCTGCTTCCTCCTGCATCTTCCAGTGCTTTCCTCCGCCGTCCTTTCTCTGTGGCAGGAGTAGGAAATAAATCCATTAAGCTTGTGATCCGGGATATCGGCAAAGGGACTCATGCTATAACATCTTTAGGCAAAGATGATGCCATCGAGGTGCTGGGGCCGCTGGGGAATTGCTATCCTGTTTTTGCACCAGATAAAAAAATATGGCTTTTAGGCGGCGGTACTGGAATTGCTTCCTTGCTGTTTATACATGCTGTTCATAAAAACCCTGATGATAAAATACTGTGGGGCGGAAAGTGCGCCAAGGAGCTGCCTGAGACAAGTCAGCTTCCTTCCGGATGTACTTTGGCTACCGATGACGGTTCCTGCGGAGAGTGCGGGAATGTGGTAGAGGTGACCCGGCGGTGGCTTTCTTCTGACAAACCCGATTACATCGTAGCCTGCGGTCCCAAGGGGCTTTTGAAAGGGGTGCAGCAGCTTGTCTCTGAATACAATATCCCAGCCTGGATATCCTGTGAAGAGTTCATGGCCTGCGGTATGGGAGCCTGCGCAGGGTGTGCAATCCCGCTGGCTGCCGGGGGCTATGCCCGGGTATGTGCCGACGGCCCTGTGTTTAAGGCAGAGGAGGTTGTGTTATGAACCTTTCCACAAAAGTAGGCAGCTTTGAGCTTGCCAATCCCTTTGTGGCAGCCAGCGGTACCTATGGATACGGCACCGAGTATGGCGACCTTTCCTCTGCAAAGGAGTGGGGTGCGGTAATACTCAAGTCTGTCTCAAAGAATCCAAGACCGGGCAATGTACCGCCCCGGTGCTGCGAAGTGGACAGCGGCATGATCAACTCCATAGGCCTTGCCAATGTGGGGCTTGAAAAGTATATAGCAGAAAAGCTTCCAGTCTTTGTATCTGCTAACCCAGATGCCGTCTGCATAGCCAGCCTGGCGGGAGAGACTCTGGACGAGTTCCTGTATCTGGCTGAAAAGCTTTCTTGTATTAAAACTATAAAAGCCTTTGAACTGAATATCTCCTGCCCAAATGTGGCCAAAGGGGGAATGCACTTTGGCGCAGACTGCAATGCATCCCGGCAGCTGGTGACAGAGATAAAGAAGATAAGCAGTGTGCCGGTGTGGGTAAAGGTGACACCATCCACCACCGATCCATTGGGTGTGGCTTCTGTATGCGCCGAAGCAGGGGCCGATGCAGTGGTTGCAACCAACACTATCCCTGCCATGAAAATCGACATCAACAGGTGCCGCCCTGTGCTGGGCAACACCTTCGGCGGCCTGTCTGGCCCTGCCATGTTCCCCGCATCACTGCGTATTGCATACATGATCCACCGGGCTTTGCCCGAACTGCCGCTTGTAGGCTGTGGCGGCGTGGACTGCGGGGAAAAGGCAGTCCAGTACATCCTTGCAGGATGCAGTGCCGTGGAGATCGGCACTGCCACATTCCGCCGGCCCGATACCCTGGCCGAGGTCAAGCAGTTCCTTGAGGACTATATGGACAGAATGGGCTTCAAGACTATCGGAGATTTCAGAGGACTGGCCACCCGTTAATTTGCTTGCGCCGCAACCTTTTTTGCTGTATCATTATAAAAGGAGGCAATCTGTGGATAAGCTTATCACCCTTCTTAAAGAATCAAAGCACTGCGTAGTTTTCACCGGCGCTGGAGTCTCTACCCTGGCAGGAATCAAGGATTTCCGGGGCAAGGATGGTCTGTACAAGACAGCCGGCGAGGATGCAGAGAAAATATTTGACATCGACTATTTCCATAAGAAGCCGTCCTTCTACTACAAGGCGGCCAAGGATTTCATATACAACCTGGATCAGAAGGAGCCTGCCATTGTCCACACCGAACTGGCACGGCTTGAGAAGATGGGGATTGTGAAAGCAGTCATCACCCAGAACATAGACCTGCTGCACCAGAAGGCTGGTTCCAAGAAAGTGATCGAAGTCCACGGTTCCCCTGCAATCCACCGCTGTCTTGCCTGCGGAAAGATATACAAGTTTGACGAGATTGCCAAAATAGTACAGGAGGGTAAAGTACCTCAGTGCACCTGCGGCGGCATCATAAAACCAGACATCACATTCTTCGGCGAATCCCTTCCTGCTCTGGCAGTAGAGGAGGCAATATCTGAGGCTTCCAAGGCCGACCTTATGCTGATTCTGGGTTCCACCCTGGTGGTTTACCCTGCCGCTTCATTCCCCCTGTACACAACACGGAACGGCGGAAAGCTGGTGATAGTGAACAACATGGAGACTCCGCTGGATTACATGGCAGTTGCCAAGTATGACGACCTGGAGAAGGTCTTCACCTATATTTCTGAGCATTTGAAGTGATATGGAAAGTTTTGAACGTATTTATATTTTAGGCTCCGGCTTCTCAAAATCTATCTCTAAAAACATGCCTTCTATGAAAGGACTGACCGAAAAACTGAGGAAGGCAGATGACGATAAATATCCGGAGCTTATGGAGTTCATGCAGAACCTGGTTAAAAAATCCAACGGGAGCAAGGAACTTACCTCCATGGAGGCAGTCTGCTCCCTGATTCTTGGGCGGGATATCTTCTACAACAGCACAGTCAATCTCCATTATCAGATTCTTCAGAACCAGCTGGTCCACTGGCTTTATGAAAAGATAGACAAAGCAGCCAAGACTGTGGATCCGGATAAAAAAGAGGCACTGAGAAAGTTCATAATCAACTGTGTCCAGCCGGAGGACGGCAGAAAGGCTCTGGTTATGACCTTCAACTACGATCTGCTTTTAGAGCGGCTTTTTGCCAGCATGCCAGACCTCCCCTGCAGTCTGGATTATGTGGTCCAGCTCAACAGCTATTTTGATGAGAAAGAGAAATCGGCAGAAAAAGATATTTTCCCATACCTTAAACTTCATGGCTCTTTCAACTGGTTCCGTTCCCCGGGCAGCCTTGTCTGTGATATTGATAATGTTTACCTCTCCGAGGAGCACGGTTACAGCAGAAACCTGATACATCATAACGATATTCCTGTGTTTGTCCCTATGACTTTCTCCAAGCAGAGCTACCTGGAGGGAAGCTTCTTCAATGTGCTGTGGAACATTGCCCAGCGTTATCTGGAGATGGCAAAGGAAATCACTTTTATCGGCTACGGTTTCCCTGTCACCGACCTTATAAACTTGGTATTCTTCCTTAACTTCAAGCATAAGATAAAACATGTGGTGATAAAGGGAGAGGAAGAAATTAAGAAATCGAGGCTTGAGGATCTCTTCGGAAAAAACAAGATTGTGGATCAGGATGCGATTGAGTTTATCTCCCGCTGATTATTTCCACTGCTCCTTGTTAATAAAATCTCCCATATAGATTGCCAGATTTTTGTTTGATGCAGCATCAAAATGGATGCCGTCTGTGCCGTCGCAGGTAGCGTATTTGCCAGCTTCAATAAAAGTACAGCCTTTTTTCTCAGCCACCTCTTTTATAGCTCCTGCCAGCCGTTGAGATTTGTTCACCTGGCTCTCGAAGAAGGATGCAAAAAGATTATCCTCGTCACACTTTGTGGAGATAGGCACAGCCGAAGCCAGGAACACCCGTGCATCTGGATTGGCTGCCCACACAATATCTGCCATGTCTCCCATTCCCTCTGCAATTCTGTTTATGGAGATGTCCGGTACTGCCATTATATCGTTGTTCCCCAGAAGTATGATAACACCGTCAAATTTCTCCTGACTCACAGCTCTTTCCAGAGACTGCTTCCCATTGGTGGGACTTTTCATTGGGATATAGTTCAGTACAGTGCGGCCGTTCACACCATTCTCGGTTATCTCGAAGCAGTCTGGAATATATTTTTTTACAACACAAGGCCACCGGGTCTCCTCATCCAGCCTGCTGCTGTCGCGCCAGTCGTAGCCCCAGGTGCTGGAGCTGCCGAAGCAGAGTATTTTTTTCTTCTCATCAAAAATCTGAAGCCGGCTCTCTTTCATTGAATCACCGTCAAAAGTGAAATAGCCGGAGAAGCATTTCCTCTCTAAAAGAGCAGGAATCCACAGCTTGTCATCCTCCCACATCTGGTCGTAGGGCATCTCTGACACAGGACACCAGAAGGGGTCGGCCTCGTCACAGGACTTAAGCTCGCCGAAGAATTCATCTGCATAAAACACGTACCCTTTAAGGTCAAGACCATCGGTAAATGGGAAATCCAGAACTCCCTTCAGGACAGGATTCACAGGGACAATGCCGGTCTCTTCCATGCACTCCCGCACCGCAGCCTGCACCGGTGTCTCGCCCGGTTCAATATGACCGCCAGGAGCATTCACCTTGCCGGCTCCGTGCCCTTTTTTCTTGTGTATCAGCAGGATATCGTCTCCTGACTGTATATATGTGATGACAGCCCTTTCTTCCATATGGACATTATAACTCCTTTTCAATAAAATAAAAATATGGGACTTAATTGCGGTATAGTAGGACTCCCCAATGTGGGAAAATCAACAATATTTTCGGCGGTGACCTCGGCTCCGGCAGAGGCTGCCAATTATCCATTCTGCACCATTGAACCGAATGTGGGAATCGTAAGCCTGCCAGACAAGCGGCTGGATAACCTTTCGGCTCTCTTCCACCCTAAGAAGACTGTTCCTGCAATCGTGGAATTCGTAGATATTGCAGGCCTTGTAGGGGGAGCATCCAAAGGGGAGGGCCTTGGCAACAAGTTCCTGTCCCATATCCGTCAGGTGGGTGTCATTGCCCATGTAGTCCGCTGCTTTGACGACAAAGATATCATCCATGTAAGCAATAAAGTGGATCCTGCCTCCGATATCGAAACCATCAACATTGAGCTGGCTCTGTCCGACCTGGAGACAGTGGAGAAGCGCAAGGTTAAAACCGAGAAACTGCTCCATGCAGGAAAGGATGCGGCAAAAGCGGCACAGGCAGAGCTTGAAGTCCTGAATATGCTCAACACTGCATTAAGCGATGGCAAGCCTGCTCGTTCACTGGAGTTCACCGACGACCAGCTGGCGATTGTGAAAGAACTGCAGCTCATCACCATGAAAAAACAGCTCTATGTATGTAATGTGGACGAAGGTTCTGCCAAAGATGGCAACCAGTATTCAAAGATAGTTGAGGAGATTGCCGCAAAGGAAGGCTCAGCAGCCATTATTGTATGCGGAAAGCTGGAGGCTGAAATTGCAATGCTGGAGACCCAGGAGGAACGCAACGAATTCCTGGAGATGGCCGGCCTTGAGGAATCGGGACTGGTTCGTCTGATCCATGCTGCATACAACTTACTTGGACTCCGCACATTCTTTACAGCAGGAGAGGATGAGTGCCGTGCCTGGACATTCCACGAGGGCGATAAAGCACCGCAGGCTGCCGGTGTAATCCACACCGACTTTGAGAAAGGCTTCATCAAGGCCGAGGTCTACAGCTACGACGATATCATGGAATTAAAGACAGAGCAGCAGATAAAGCTGGCAGGCAAGCTCCGCATCGAAGGAAAGGACTATGTTGTCCAAGACGGCGATGTGATGCACTTCCGTTTCAACGTATAAGCAGTTTATTTTCTGAATACAGTTCCATGCAGCATCGCAATCAGTGTGCCATCCTCTGTGGTGACAGGCACATCATAGCGGGCTAATGTCCGTCCACAGGTGACCTCTTTTGCGATGGCAATGACTTTGCCGGAGGAGACTCCTTTGATAAAGGACATTGATGTTTCGATGGAGACAGATACTTTCTCCCTTGAGTTTGCCGCCGAGGCAAGGGCATAGTCGGCCAGGGTGAAGAGCACTCCTCCCTGTATGACGCCTGCTCCGTTCAAGTGATCTGGGGTGATATCCACCGATGTCCTGGCATAGCCTGGCCCGATCTCATCAAGTGTAATACCACATAAGTCCACGAACTTGTCTGCCTTCATCAGGTCAACTACTTTCTGAGGAACGTTGTCAACTTTCATATCTACCTCGCTGATTGAATAAATATCATTTTTTTATATATACTGTCTACCATGGAAAAAGAGAATATTCAGTCTGTCCACTGGGCAGATATCACTGCTGACAAGATTATCAGAGAAAGAAAACAGTTCTTGAATGACAAGAAGACAAAATATGTGTGTGCCTCCGGTATCACTCCGTCTGGTACTGTCCATATCGGCAACTTCCGGGAGATCATCTCGGTGGAGCTGGTGGTCCGCGCTCTGCGCCAGAAGGGGGCAGATGTCCGCTTCATCTATTCATGGGATGACTATGATGTATTCCGCAAAGTGCCCAAGAATATGCCTAAACAGGAAGAGTTGGGGAAGTATCTCCGGTTCCCGATCACAATGGTTCCAGACCCATGGGGAAAGGAATCCAGCTATGCCCGGGCTCATGAGGTCGAGCTTGAAAGTCTGCTGCCCCAGGTAGGTGTATATCCTGAGTATCTGTACCAGGCCTCCAATTACCAGGCTTCCAGGTACGCAGAAGGAATGCGGAAGGCTCTGGAGAACAAGGCTGTGATCAAGGCTATCCTGGATGAGTTCCGAACTGCACCGCTGCCAGAGGACTGGATGCCGATCTCCATGTTCTGCGGCAAATGCCACAAGGACACCACCACAGTTCTCAGCTGGGACGGAGAGTGGGGAGTAACCTATAAATGTGATTCCTGCGGATGTCAGGAGACTGTAGACCTCCGCACAACTTCTATTGCAAAGCTGCCTTGGCGTATCGACTGGCCGATGCGGTGGGGCGTAGAAGGTGTAGACTTCGAGCCTGCCGGAAAAGACCATCACTCCGAGGGTGGTTCCTTCAGCACAGCAAAAGGAATTGCACGCAAGGTATATAACCATGAGCCTCCTGTCACATTCCAGTACGACTTCTTAAGCATCAAGGGAAGAGGCGGCAAGATATCATCCTCCAGCGGAGAGGTGATCAGTCTCCGGGACGTACTTGAGATTTATCAGCCCGAGATTGTCCGCTACATGTTTGCCAGCACCCGGCCTAACACAGAGTTCGCAATCTCCTTTGACCTGGATGTTCTCAAGATTTACGAGGACTACGATAAGTGCGAGCGCATCTACTTCGGTGTGGAGAAGGTGAATGACAAGAAAGCGGAAAAAGAGAAACGCATCTACGAGCTTTCTCAGGTAGGTGATGTGCCAGCTGTTATGCCATACCAGATTCCGCTGCGTCACCTGTGCAACCTGCTGCAGATCCACAACGGCAACATTGATGAGGTTATGTCCCTTCTGGATATCAAGGACGAGAGCCAGGTGCCACGGCTTCGCAACAGGGCAGAGTGCGCATGGAGATGGATCACCACCTTTGCCCCGGAGGACTTCCGGTTTGCCCTTAAGAAACCTGGTGAAGATCTTGTGTCAGTGGATGATGCAGCAAAAACTATCCTGGCAAAATCTGCTGCTGTTATTGAGAATCTTGACCAGTATGATGAGAAGGCACTGGCAGAGCAGCTGTATGCTGTTGCCGAGAGTGCAGGCATGGATTCCAAGGATATGTTCACCCTGTTCTATAAAGTTCTTATCGGCAAGGAGAAAGGGCCCCGCCTTGCAGGCTTCATAAAGACCTGCGGCAAGGAGAAGGTGCTTCCTATACTTAAGGCTTATTGCTGATTTGACATATTAATTATTTCAATGTAAAATTATTTTTGGAGAGAATGATATGCCTAATTGGGGACAAGTTCTTACTGAAATACAAAGCATTAAAAGTAATAATCCACTTGATACAGTAAGACGAAAATACCTAAAAATAATGAACCAGTATACTGGACGTAATGTAATAGCATATTATTCAAGCTTCTTACAAAAACCTAATACCCCAGGCTCAATTGATGATAATGATAAAAATGCATTAATGCAGGCTGTTCATAGATTAGATAAGACAAAGGGGTTAGATCTTATTCTTCATACCCCGGGAGGAAGAATAGCTGCAACAGAATCCATAGTAAATTATCTTAGAGCAATTTTTGGAATGGATATTCGAGCTTTTATTCCTCAAATTGCTATGTCTGCAGGAACAATGATGGCTCTTTCTTGTAAAGAAATAGTTATGGGAAAACAATCTAATATTGGTCCTATTGATCCCCAGTTTGGTGGTATATCTTGTGCAGGTGTGATTGAAGAATTTAATAATGCAATTAAGTCTGTCCAAGATAATCCTTCTTCTGCTCTTTTATATCAGGTTATTATTTCAAAATATCATCCGACTTTTCTTGGTGATTGCGAGAAGGCAATTCAATGGTCAAAGAAAATAGTTAAAGAGTGGTTAATGACAAATATGTTTGCTATGGATGAAGAAAAAGAGCAAAAAGTAGATAGAATAATAGAAAAATTAGGAAGCCACGAAGAAACTTTTTCACATGATAGGCATATTCATATTGCTGAGTGTAAAGAATTAGGAATTAAGGTTATAGATCTAGAAAATTTGGAAAAACGACCTTGTTTGGGGTGTAATGATTTACAAGATTGTGTTTTGACTATTCATCATGCTTATATGCATACTTTTTCAAATTCGAATGCGATTAAAATAGTTGAAAATCATTTGGGCAATGCAATGATAATTAATGTTCCGTCTGCTAGATAATTAGGAGAAGTTTTTATGGAAGAAAAATATATTGAAATATTTAAAAAATTAGGGATAAAAACTGAACCTCTTCCTGCTAATTATGATCCAGAAACTTTTGGTAAAAACTTACTTGAAAAAACAAACTCTTTACCTAACATCGAATACTCAACAAAAACAGAAATAATAAACTCAGATTTTAATCAAATAATTTATTTTGGTTAAGATCTATATATTCTTTTATACGGTTTTCAGCTAACTTAATATATTTTTCTTCGGTATCGTATCCAATGTAAAAACGGTTGGATTGAAGTGCTGCTACTGCAGTAGTTCCACTTCCAATAAAAGGATCAAGAATAATATCATTCTCAAACGAGTATAATTGTATTAGTCGATAAGGAAGTTCTATAGGGAATGGAGCGGGATGCCCAATTCGCTTGGCGCTTTCTGCATTCATTGTCCATATAGATTTTGTCCATTCCATAAACTGTTCTTTTGAGATTGTATTTTTCTTGTTAGGGTTACGTACTCTTCTATAATCTCCTTTTGAAAAAACAAGGATGTATTCATGCACATCTCTGAGAATTGGATTTGCTGCGCTCTGCCAACTTCCCCAGGCAGTTGATGGGCTAGCACTTGCTGCTTTATTCCATATTATTTCACCACGCATATTAAAACCAATCTCAATCATCATCTTCGAGACATAATCGGAAAGAGGAATATATGGCTTTCTACCTAAATTAGCTATATTAATGCAAGCTCTTCCGCCATTAACCAAAACACGATATGTTTCAGTAAAAACTTTTTTCAGCATATCAAGATATTCAGTTAATGATAGATCCTTATCATATTCTTTTGATGCATTGTATGGTGGTGAAGTTATCATCAAATGCAATGAGTTAGTCGGAATATTTTTCATGTTTTCAGATGAACCGACAATTAGTTTGTTTAACAATTCCTCCGGAAATATATTATCATTAGCAGGGGTTCCTTTTACAACATTTAGTTCTTTATATAATTTCGAATTATAGAAGGTTGTTGAATCATGGTTAATCCTGCCATTGGTTCCGAATGAGCTTGTTTTTGTTCCTGTTTTTTGAATTGCTACTGTATTCATAATGACCTTATCATTTCGAGGAATTTTTCAGCTTTCTTAATATCAGTAGTTTCTCTATCTGCAATTCTTATTAATTCACCTAATTGTGGTTTTGAAATCATTGAGGAGAAATAATTAATTTCTTGAGAAAGAAGTGTATTGATATTAGTTTTTAGTTGGTTATAATTCAAGATTGTTTGAAATCCTAAATTAGGTGTTTCTTTTATGAAGTCACTATCAGACGGTGAAGGATTTAGTGACCAAAACCCCTGAATTACCCCAGAGTTTTTGAGATAATCAACCTTCTTGGAATAAGTTTTTGTTATAGGACTATTCCCTAAAATAACAATTGGGATTTTTGTTGATTCATTGCCAGAAACTCTAATATTTATTGATTTTCCAATTGCCTTTAACATTGAATCAGAACGTAAAAGAGATGGATTGCCTTTATGTGTCTTATAATCACCTAAATAATTTATTTCATTTTGATTAATATATTCCCAGTTTGAGACTATACTCATTTTTATTTCAAAAATGAGTTTAATATTATCAGGAGTTTGGTTTACAGAATCAGTTGTACATAGAGCTAAATCAGCACTAGATGTTTTTGATAATGCTATAGCATCACAGACAACCCCATTTACTGCATATAACCCTAACTCACGAGCTATAGGGGAAATAATATCTCTTGTCCATTTTTCAGTAAAACTTCCTATTAGAGTATTTCTAGATTGAAGTGTTTGACCATTATTCTGATAGTCTTTAGGGATGTAAGCAAAATAATGTGAATTTAGATTATAAAATAGTTGCTCTGGTGATGAAAAATTTCTTAAAGCTTCTTCAAAAAAATGTTTTTCAACTTCAGTATTCCAAAAGGCCACAATTATCCCTCCCCACACTTTAAATAATAATATGATTTTTTCTTTTTTTCAATGTTTTTTAGGATGGAATTATGATAGTAAAAGTGGTCCCTTTCCCTGTCTCTGATTCTGCTCCGATTTCCCAGTTGTGTGAGTTTATGATACTCTTGACTATGGCCAGCCCAAGGCCATGTCCTTTCTCGCGCCTGGATCCTGTGCCGCGGTAGAACATATCAAATATATTTTTAAGCTCTTCCTTTTCGATTCCGATACCGTCATCCTCTATCTGAATCTTACAGCAGTTTCTGCCATTATCCTGTATCTGGAACGCACGGAGAACCACTGTGCCGCCCTCTTTTGAATATCTGATTGCATTGCTGAACAGGTTCTCAAAACACCGGTTCATCAGCCTCTCATCTATCTGAACTGCTAAATCCTGCGGCAGGTCAATCTCTGTCTTGAATTTATGCTTGAGTATGGTGGCAGCCTCGGAGCCCCGCTTGGCTATATCTTCCACAAAGGATTTCAGATTCACATTCTGCCAAGTGGTGCGCCATTCTCCTGTGTCAACTTTTATAAAGTCTATGAGGTCGTTTATCAGGCTTTCCAGATCATCCGTTTTCTTAAGGATAATTTCTGCGTACTGCTTCCGCTCCTCAGGGGATGACGGAATCTCGTCATATAAAGCCTCCACATAGCCCTGGATCAGTGCCAGCGGTGTCCGTAAATCATGGGATATGCTCATGATGAACCTGGCCTGTCTATCTCTGTTTTCCTTAACAGCAAGCCGCAGTTCGTTAAGGGATTTGGTCAGGGAAATGACTTCGTTGCTTCCCCGCACCTCTATAGGGTTGTCAAGTTCTCCCCGGGTAACCCGCTTTGCTGCATCCTCAAGGACTGTTACCGATTTTGCGATAGACCTGGTTATCATGGTTATGATGACAATACAGAACAAAAGAATGACAACAGATATGATTGTGACTGTGTTTACATAATGTGCCATCCTGTTGCGGAACGGTCTTGGATTTTTCTCTGTCCTTATCAATGTAATCAGCGAACTGTTCTTAAGATGGGGTGGGGTGGTTATCTGGAAGAAGTACCGGTCAGAATTGCCTAAGGAATACTGCAGGAGATTCTTCTCGTCTATCTTCATGCCCTGCGTGAACTGGTTCATGGTGGAATAGAGCACCTCCATGGTGGCCTTGTCAAAGATTGTAACTTCCATATTAGGCTGTCTATGGGCGATAAAGTTACGTATGCGTTCCCAGTCTTCCTCTGATGTCAGTTCCTGGCGTTCCTGGAAAATCTCATTATAAGATGGTACCTCATAAGTCAGTTCCTGCCGCTGGTGGAACATAAGCCAGTAGGATGCCATAAGCACCACAGGAATGATGATTATTCCTGCCAGCAGGAGAAAACTCTGGGTCTTTATCTTCATTTAGTCACTTCCTCATCCGGTACAAACCGGTAGCCCATGCCATGCACTGTCTCTATGAAATGAGGTGCCGCCGGGTCTGCCTCCAGTTTTTTCCGAAGCCTCTGCACATAGACTGCCACTGCGGTTAGGTCGCCGAATTCGCTTCCCCATACCTTGCGGTAAATCTCTTCAGGTGTACTGGTTTTCCCCTTTGTATTTATAAGGTAGAGGAGGATGTCGAACTCCTTGGCCGAAAGGTGGATACGCTCATCCCCCTTCTTGAGCAGGCAGGATTCTGTATTCAATGTATATGGCCCGAATTGTATGTTATTATTTGCTGAGCCTGATGAACCGCTCTGTTTCCTCCGCAGCAGGGCTCTGATACGGGCCATCAGCACTTTAGGAGAGAAGGGCTTGGTCACAAATTCATCGGCACCATATCCCAGCGCCATTATGATATCCTCATCAGAATCCCTGGCTGACACGATAAGCACAGGACAGTCGGACTGCTTGTGGTAGATGTTGAGGAACTCAAAGCCATCCATACCCGGGAGGTTTATATCAAGAAGGATGAGCTCAGGAGTGTTACCCTTAAGATATTCTAAGGCATCCTCGGCGTTGTCAAATACAGTGGTCTCCATTCCTTCCCGCTTCAGATAGAGCTGGATAAGGTCCGACATCTCTTTTATATCTTCTATTATGACAACCGATGCTTTCATATAAATCTCCCCCTATAATACTACTCTAACTTTGTCCAAAAACCAACACAATTCTGGCTTTATAACAAAAAATTATCTATTTTTCATAATTAATTTATAGTATTGAGCCCACATTTATAGTATAGTAAACTTGTGAAAAAATATGTTTGTCTGCTTCTGCTTCTGACTCTTTTCATCTTCTCCTGCTTCGGCGAGATTGTCCTTACTGTTGACAGTGCTGCAGAGATGGCTTTGGAAAACAACCGGGGACTTAAACTTCAGGAAATAACTTTTATGGATAAAGAGCGGTCTGCCAAGAACCGCTGGAACGTATTCCTTCCCGACATTACAGCATCTGCCGGGATTAACCGCGGCAACGAGATTCTCAAGAACTCCCCCGAGGCCCATTGGGGCGGCAAGGTAAGCGGTGCCATATCTATAACACTTGGAACTGATATTCCCCATAAGATGAACCGCATTAAGGAAGAATATGCGGCAGGCAACATCGATTACAAAGTTGCACAGCGGAACCTGGAGGTTACTGTACGCCAGGCTTTCTATGAACTTCTGTTTATTAAGAAGGATATGGAACTGGTGCAGAGCAATCTGGAGACAAACAAGCAGCGTTACAACCAGACAGAAGCCAGGTACAAAGGAGGTCTTGCTCCTGAACTGGATATGCTAAACTCCTGGCTTGCATGGAGCAAGCTGGTGCCCACATATGATACTCTATCCACTAATTATCAGCGCAAGCTGGATCAGCTTAAGATAACATTAGGTATTCCCGCAGGTGAAGATGTTGTTCTTCAGGGGGATGTGGAGACCATGGTTCCAGAGGAATTTAACCTTTCCTCAATTCCGGAAGAGTATGAAACTCCCGAGCTCAGAAAGCTTAAAGCCAGTCTGAATGTGGCAGAAAGCAGCCGGAAGGAGCTGCGGGGTTCATCCCTTATGCCGGAGCTTTCCTTAGGCTGGAGCATTACACCGACCTGGGATGATCTTTCCCAGTCTGACCAGTATGTGGACAGGGGTTCCTTAAGCGCAACTCTTACATGGCATCTGGATAACCTTATTCCTAACTCATCAGGCAACCTTAAGATAAAGCAGCTGGAAGACAATGCTGCTAAGCTCCGTCTGCAGATTGCAGAAGAGGAGGAGGACAGCATAAGCCGTGTGGATAATCTGGTGCGGCAGATCCAGAATCAGCAGGACAGCGTAAAGACCTTGGAGATGACAAAGGATGTGGCAGACAAGACTCTGGCCCTTACAGAAGAGGCCTATAAGTTTGGAACCAAGGATATGCTGGATGTAAGCGATGCCCAGCAGACAGTGCGCAACGCAGAGATGGACATACTTGCGAGAAAATTCGATATCTACTGCTCTATACTTGAGCTTGAATATACATTGAATCTCTCATTCGGAACATTAGGCAGGTGACTATGTCAAAGAAATTATTATTTATCCTTTCAATTCTCTCAATCGGAATTATTCTGACAACAGCCTCCTGCAAAAAGAAGGAAGAGGCCGCAGCCCCTGTGAACCGGGAGCGTGTCTATGCAGTTGTGACCCAGCCCGCATCCACGGCAAAACTTCAGGACAGTATCGAAATAAACGGCGAGGTTGATGTAAAGACAAATATAGCAATTTATCCCGAGATCGGCGGCAAGCTGGTTGCCCTGTCTGTAGAGGTGGGGGACCGGGTGCAGAAGGGACAGGTCATAGCTACTGTAGACCCTTCCAAGCCAGGCTACAACTATGTCATGAACCCGGTGAAATCAACTATTTCAGGTGTTGTGACCCAGGTCATTTCCCGGGTGGGCACCACAGTGACCACTGGTACCGGCATAGTGACAGTAGGCGATATCGACAATCTGGTGATTCATGCGAATATCCCCGAGCGGAATGTGGGGGAGCTTAAGAAAAATCTGTCTGCAGATGTGTTCTTCCCGGCATATCCCGATACTGCTTTCAAAGCTCATATAACCTGGATTTCTCCAGTGGTGGACCCAGCGTCCCGCAGCAAGCAGATAGAGCTGACTCTGGATAAAAAGGATCCACGGATCAATACAGGTATGTTCCCGAAGATTAAGCTCTACACTACTGTTTACGAGGGCTACATAGCTGTTCCTGATGATGCGGTTGTGACCAGGGCAGAGCAGGATTATGTATTTGTGGTTAAAGGTGATATTGCCAGCCGTGTTCCGGTAAAAAAACTTATAACAATTGAGAATACAACTCTTATTTCAGAAGGGCTTTCCAAAGGTGACAACATAGTAATCGACGGTATGGATGTACTGGTGGATGGCTCAAAGGTAAACAAGGTGGAGAGGTAACTGCATAATATGAATGTCTCACGCCTGGTTGTAAGCCGTCCTGTCCTTTTCACCATTATCTTTGTAGTTCTGACTGGACTTGGTTTATTCTTCTATTCCGATCTCCCTGTAGAGATGATGCCCGAGGTGGAATATCCTATGATTACGGTAATAACCACCTATTCAGGAGCAGCGCCGGAGTCGGTTGAGAAAAGTATAACCAAACCTATAGAGGAGGCTCTTACCAGTGTCACAGGTGTCAAAGAACTCACATCTTCCTCTCAGGAAGGGCGGAGCCGTGTCATGCTGGAATTTGATTTCGGTACAAATCTGGATGCGGCCACCAATGATATCCGTGACAAGCTGGACCGGGTAAAACGTAGTCTGCCGGACGATGCCGACACCCCTCTTATCCGTATATTCAACTCTTCCTCTATGCCTATCATGCGTCTTGCAGTCAGAGGCGACCGGGATTTGGGAGAACTCCGCTACATTGCAGAAAACCGTATCGAAGACCGGCTTTCCCAGGTGGAGGGAGTAGGTGATGTTAACACCTATGGTGGTCAGGTGCAGGCAGTTCAGGTGGAGCTGGAGCAGAACCGGCTTGATGCCTATGGCATTACAATCGCTTCTATCAAAAGTTCACTCAGCAAACAGAATATGGAGCTGGGTGGTGGCGATATAGAGGGCAGCACCAGGGAGTACCTGGTCCGCACCACAGGTGAGTTCAAGAATGTTGAAGAGATAGCCGAGACTGTAGTGGCTGTCCGGGGCGGTGTCCCAATCCACCTTTCAGACTTGGGCAAGGTGTTCATGGGACATAAGGATAAGACATCCATTGCCTCTGTAAATGGAGATCCGGGTGTATATGTCTCAATCCAGAGAGCCACAGGTGCCAACATAGTCAAGGTTGCCGACGGTCTTTATAAAAAAATCGATGAGCTAAAGGACTACCTTCCAGAGGATATAACCCTGGTTATCATCCGTGATGACAGTATCGAAATTCGGGATACCCTTTCCGAGCTCAAGACCACTATGCTCCAGGGTTTGGGACTTGTAATCTGTGTCCTCTTCGTATTCCTCCGGAGCCTCCGCAGTACAATAATCATCAGTATCTCACTGCCGGTGGCAGTGCTTATAACAGTATTTGCCATGTATCTCTGCGGCTTCACGCTTAACATGATGTCCATGACCGGTCTTATCCTGGGGCTTGGTATGATACTTGATGCTTCTATTGTTGTGCTTGAGAACGTTTATCAGCATCTGGACAGGGGCGAGACAGGAAAAGAAGCTGTCATAGAGGGTGCTCACGAGATGATAGCTGCTATCACCGCTTCCACCATGACAACCGTAGTTGTATTCCTTCCGTTTATTTTCTATAAGAATCAGCTGGAGATGGTGGGCCAGATCCTTACCGACGTAATCTTCACCATCATCATATCAGTCAGCATAAGCTTGTTTGTAGCTATCTTCCTGGTGCCTGTACTTGCCACCAAATACTTCCCTGTCCGGAGCAAGCGTAAGGCAGTCAAGGCAGAAGATGGGAAGAAAGCCAAAATTCCTTTTGTGGAGCGGTTCAGAAACGGATACAGAGGCACAGTCAAGTTTGCCATCAAGTTCAGATATCTTGTTATTCTTCTTATAATCGCTGCATTCTGCGGCGGTATATATATGCTTACCAAGACCCGTATCATATATATGCCTGGAATGGCGACAAACAACATAACTCTTTCGGTCACACTGGCCCCAGGAACCAAGCTGGAGGAGACTGAGCGCTTTATGCTGGGTCTTGAGGAGATAGTCAAAGAAGAGGTTCAGGATTACAAATACATAATCACCACATCCGGTTCCGGTACTGCATCCTATTCTGGAGAGATCTCGGTTGAGCTGTTAAGTGCAGGCGAACGTAAAGAGACCCCGGATCAGGTAAAGGACAAACTGCGTAAACATTTCAACAGGTTCCCTCAGGCTAAGCTTAACTTCAGCAGCCGAAGGGGCGGTTTCTCATCCACACCTACCATCAAGGTGCAGCTGACATATGAGAATATAAACAATGTCCGTACAGCTGCTGATGATATTATGAATCTTATCCGTCTCAACATGGCCGATTCTGTAACCAACACGGTGCTGGATCTTACCGATGGTCTGCCCCAGGTGGAGATTGTGATAGACAGGCAGAGGGCATATAACTTCGGTCTCAATGTATCTGATATTGCCCAGGAGGTCCGGAATTCCATAGAAGGAACCAATGCCACCACCTACCGTGAGTCTGGAAACGAATATGATGTAATCCTGCGGCTCCAGGAGTCTGACCGGCAGCAGATACCAGACCTTAACAAGATATTCCTTATCTCCAGTTCTGGCGAAAAGATTTATCTTTCTAATGTGGCTTCACTCAAGAAAGGTGTAGGCCCCATGACCATAAGCCGCGATAACAAACGGCGTCTGGCCTCTATCAGCGTTGAGTGTTCAGCAACAGCCAAGATGAATGAAGTGCAGAATGCCATCAAGGTTCTCATAGACGAGAATATGGTGTTCCCGGATGATGTAACATATACCTTTGATGGAGACTGGGTTGATGCTCAGGAGAAAGGAAAATATATAGTCATTATCCTTAGCATGGCTATCATCCTTATCTTTGCGGTAATGGCAGGGCAGTATGAGTCTTTCAAAAACCCATTTATCAACATGTTCACTATTCCGCTTCTGGTAATAGGTGTTGCCGGCATCTACTACATAACAGGGCAGTCCTTGAGCCTCTTCAGCGCCATCGGCGTTGTTATGCTGACCGGTATTGTAGTAAACAACGGTATTGTACTGGTGGACTACACCAACCAGCTCCGGGCCAAGGGAATGAGTGTCTATGACGCATGCGTCGAAGCAGCTGCAGCCAGAATAAGACCTATCCTTATGACCAGCACCACAACCATATTCGCTATGCTGCCTATGGCTTTCTCCCACAAGGAAGGGCCTAACATGACACAGCCTATCGCCCTTACAGTACTGGGCGGTCTGATGAGTGCAACACTTATAACTCTTTTCTTTATCCCGATTATGTACTACATATTCAACAAGCGGGCTGACAAGAAGAAGCAGCGGTGAATCCTGCTGTTCCTCTCAAAGTCGAAAGAAATTGATTCCTGAGTGATATCCTTTATCTCAAACTGCTGATCAAGACTTTCATCCAATTGGAACTTCTTGAAGTTGGTGGAGAAAATAATCTTGCCACCCTTGGCCAGGCATCCTGAGGCAAGTATAAGAAGAATCCTGTGATCCCGCTGTACATCAAAGATATCATCCCTGCTCTTGGAGTTTGAGAATGTAGGTGGATCTATGAAGATAAGATCATACTTCTGTTTTGCAGTCTGGAGGAATTTGATGCAGTCCTCTTTCACAAAGAAGTGATTCTTTATGTCAATCTCGTTGAGCTGGAAGTTTTTCTTTCCCCAGTCCAGATATGTGGAAGATGTGTCCACGCTGGTGGTACTCTCTGCTCCGCCAGCTGCAGCATAGACGCTGGCAGTACATGTGTATGCGAAGAGGTTGAGCACTTTTTTATCTGCGCTCATTTCTCCAATAAGCTTACGCACCGGCCTGTGGTCCAGGAAAATGCCGGTATCAAGGTAATCATAGAAATTTACATAGAACTTGAGACCATTCTCCTGCATAATCTCCAGACGTTCCGATTCGCTGTTCTTGGTGTACTGGTTTGCACCTTTCTGTTTTTCTCTGCGGCGGATAAAAATATTTTCCTTTGGAACATACTGTTCCAGCACCTGGGCCATCTCCCTGACCCGCCGCTTGGTTTTTGCCGGGTCTATGAAGGCTGGGGCTGCATACTCCTGCAGGTACATCCATTTCCCTTCGTAGAAGTCGATGGCGGCAGAGTAGTCGGGCAGGTCTGCATCGTAGATGCGGTAGCTGGTCACACCCTGGCGGCGGGCCAGTTTGCCGAACTGTTTTATATTTTTTGCCAGCCGGTTTGCAAACATCTGGGCACTTTCTGAAAGTTCGTGGGTGTGCTCCTTGCGGTATGCAGAATTTATGGCAAAGGCAGCAGAAATGCATTCGATTGGGCCGTTGTATATCTTGTTTATTTTATATGCTTTGAGTCCGGTCTTCCGGGCCAGTTCCTCGTCTCCGGTGATGAAGATTCCTTTCCAGCCGTCAAACCTTTCTTTGAAGATATTGCCCATGTCGGCATAGAGCACCCGGAGGGCTTCAATCTCTCCAAGCCTCTCTCCGTAGGGTGGGTTCACACCGATAAACCCGGGTTTATCACCTGCCTCGGCCGGTACGGAAAGCTTGTGCAGCTCTTTCTTTGTTATATGCACTTTCTCAAGAAGTTCCGGATACATGGAGAAAGCTTTGGATACATTCTTCCGTGCTGCTGTGACAGCATCTGTGCTGTAGTCGTAGCCGAAAAGATGAGGCACTGCAGCGATGTTTGCTTTTATGGTTTCCAGAGCATCCTGACGCAGTTCCTCCCACAGGTCGCCCCTGAACTTTTTCCAGTATTTGAAACAGAAATAGTTCCTGTCAAAGGCGCTGGGAATTTTGGCTGCTATCATGGCTGCCTCTATGACCAGGGTACCGGAACCGCACATCGGGTCTACAAAGCTGCCCCCTGCTTTTGCCACAGCCTCCCAGCCGCCCCGGTACAGCAGTGCAGCTGCCGCATTCTCCTTGAGGGGTGCTTCCACATGGGCTATCCGGTAGCCCCTTCGGTGCAGGGAATCTCCCGCCATATCCAAGCTTACAACAGCATGATTCCGTTCTATGTATAAATTTATCCGTATATCGGGCTGGCTGGTCTCTATGTCAGGGCGGCTGCCGGTTTTTTCCCGGAAACTGTCCACTATTGCATCCTTGAGGACCAGGGAAAGGTATGATGAATTTCTAAAGCTGCCTGTGGAAAGGACAGTGTCCACCGCAAAGGTCCGCTTCACATCAAAAAGGGCTGACCAATCAAACTTCCGGGCATTCCTGTAGACATCCTTCTCCTGCTGGATATCGAATTCAAAGAGCTTTAAAAGCACTTTGGATGCCACCCGGGACCAGAGGCACACCTTGAGCCCCTCGGCTTGTGTGCCGGAGAAGGTGACATTTCCCTTTCCCATTGAGTACTTGGCAATGCCCAGAGCTTCCAGCTCCTTTGCAACAAGGCTTTCGTATCCGTTTGCAGATGTCACGGAGAATGTATAGAATTCCATGCTTTTACGATACCTTTTTTCTGGCGTATAAACAATAGGCAGTTGTATTTCAGTTTAAATTCTTTTATGCTGATGACATGGAAAAGAGAAAAGCTGAACTGCTTGCTCCTGCCGGGGACTACGACTGCGCAAAGGCCGCCATACTGGCTGGAGCAGATGCTGTTTACATGGGACTAAAGAAGTTCAATGCCCGGGAGCGTGCCTCAAACCTGGGGCTGGAGGAGCTTAAGGAGATTGTCTCTATAGCCCACACTCACGGGACAAAAATCTATGTCACCATGAACACACTCCTTACCGACTCAGAGCTTTACGAGGCAGTCCAGTGCGCTTCTGACATATTGAATGCCGGAGCTGATGCCCTTATTGTCCAGGATGCAGGCCTTGCTTATGTGTTGCATCATTACCTCCCAGATCTTGAACTCCATGCCTCCACCCAGATGACTACTCACAACTGTCTGCAGGTGGACTTCCTCAAAGAGCTGGGAATCAAGAATGTAAACTTTGCCAGGGAACTTTCTGCTGACGAATTGGAACCTATCATTGCATATACAAAAGAGAAGGGGATAAAAACTGAAATTTTTGTCCACGGTGCCTACTGCATATCCTGCTCAGGTATCTGCTACATGAGTTCTTTCATATCATCCCAGGCGGGAAACCGGGGCAAATGCCTCCAGCCCTGCCGGCGGCGGTACAGCCTTACACCCCATGGGGAAAAGAGTTATTATTTCAGCCTCAAGGATAACAACGCCCTGCCAAACCTGGACAGGATTGAAGAGATCGGTGCTGATGCCCTCAAGATAGAAGGGCGGATAAAAAACTACGGCTATGTCTATACCACAGTTTCAGCTTATCGGCATGCCCTTGATCAAGACAGCCCGGAAGCAGGCGATGACGTGAGCCAGGTGTTCAACCGGGGTTTTACCACCGGCTATTTCGACAGCTGTATCAGCCCCGATATGTTTGTGGAATCACCATTGGATCAGTCCATGGTGCAGGCCGGAACTGTCCTTTCATACACTGCCGACCGGCAGGAACTGGCTGTGGAATTGGACGGGAGCAGTATAGAAGAGGGGAGTCGCATAAGTATCTACACCCCGGAGAACAGCTTTATATGCAGCGCCATAGTGAAGCAGGTGCTGGGGCAGGGCAAGTTCAGAATAGAGATAGAGAACCTGCTCCACGGTAAAATACTGAAAGGGCAGATTGTGGCCCTGCTGCCCCAGCCCCAGCGGATGCAGCAACTGGCCCGGCGGCTGGCAAAGCTGAAAGCTGTGCCGGCAGTGTTTGATGCCGAAGTTTTTGCTGAATCGGGGAAGCCTCTCAGAGCAGTTTTCCAGTACCAGGACCGCCGGGCCGAAGTACAGAGCACTGCGCCGCTGGAGAGGGCCCAGAACAGGGGCCTCTCGGAAGAGGGGATCCGGACTCAGTTCCAGAAAACTGGGGATATGCTCTGCACCTTGGGAAAGCTGACCTGCCATGGCCTTGAGGAGCCCCTGTTCCTGCCGGTTAAGGAACTTAACCAGATGCGGCGCACTGCGTTGGAGGCTCTGTTTGCCCCTGCCCCGGCGCCCCAGGTACCCCACCTTTCCTACCAGCCTCACAAAGAGAAGGAGCTGGCTGTGCTTGTTTCCACAGAAGAGGATGCACAGCTCTTTGCCAGCCGGGGCGGAAATGTATTTGTAGAATGGTTCCCTAGCTGCAAGGTCAGCTTTGGGAAGAATATATACCCATGGCTTCCTGCTTTTGCTGATGATTCTGCTGTACCGGATTATCTGGCTCTTCTGGATACCAGACCGGGTCTGGTGGTGTCGGACAACATGGGACTGGGACTTGAGGCGGCCCGCCGGGGCATAAGCTGGATTGCAGGTCCTATGCTGAACAGCTCCAACAGCTATACCCTCAAAGCATACCAGGAACTGGGGGGTGCAACAGGTGCATTCCTCTCCCCGGAGCTGAACCGGGATCAGCTGGCGCTGATCTCTGCCCCTGCCGGGTTCAAGCTTTTCCTGCAGGTATTCGGTCCAATAACCATGATGACCACCCGGCAGTGCCTCCTGGCCTCTGCTGGCCGTTGCCGCAGCGGCCGGAACCGATTCAGTGCCCTTTGCAAGGCCTGCAGCGGGTACGAAACTTTTTACGACGAAAAGGAGATTCCTTTCCACATAGTGAAAAGCCCAGGCTACATAAACCGGGTTTTCAACGATGCCCTCCTCTATATCCCCGAGGCTGTAAACCAAGTGGATGCCGACTGTTTCCTCCTGGATTTCAGGGCACTCCCATTCATGCATCTGAGCCAGGATGACAAAATGGCCATCTTCGACTGCTTCAGCGGCGATCGTAATGCCCAGGAGAGGGCAAAGGCATCCGCCGGCTCTGTAACCCGGGGCAACTGGCAGCGAGGTTTCTAATCCCCCGCCTCATTCGACATCAGAGGTTCTAATATAAGACATAACCACATTCCCCGCAAAAGGCACCCCTGGCGGTATCCCCGGCCCGAAGGGAGCGGGACAACCGAGCAGGGGTGCCTTTTGCGGGGAGGGTTATTTGTTTATTGTGTATTTTTTGTTTTTATATTATATTCCCTGTAGGAGACAACATGCAGAAAGTAATTTTTCCGGGATCCTTCGATCCTGTCACAAATGGACATCTCAACGTAATTGATAGAGCCACCAAGCTTTTTGACAAGGTGGAGGTAGTCATCTCTGTCAATCCTCAGAAGAAATATATGTTCTCGGTGGAGGAGCGCTTTGACATGATGGAGAAGCTGACAGCCCACTATGACAATGTCCATATTTCTGTATGGGACAAGCTGATTGTAGACTTTGCCAAGAAGATAAACACCTTCCTCATAATCCGTGGAGTCCGTTCCCTCAACGACTTTGCCTACGAGTTTGAGCTCTCGCTGATGAACCGGGGTCTGGATCACAGGATTGAAACCCTCTTTATGCCTACCGACTCCAAATATTCCCTCCTTAAGTCATCGGCTATAAAAGATCTGGCTTATTTCGGCGGAAATATCTCGAAAATGGTGCCGCCACTGGTGGAAGAGGCCCTTAAGGCAAAATTTAATAAGGGTTCTTGACAATCTATCCACGTTTCTTTAAAGTATATTCTGCATAATTATTATTATGGAATTAATATTTTTTGATTATAAGAGGTAAATGAAATGGCTGTACCTAAAAGAAAGCCTTCAAAAGCAAGAAGTAGAAGAAGAGAAGCAATAAACATGCGGCTGGAAAGCCCAGCTTTGACAGAATGTCCAACCTGTGGAAACAAGGTGGCACGTCATCAGGTTTGTCCAAAATGTGGCTTCTACAAAGGCAAACAGTATATTGATGTAGAAGAGATGGCATAAGGAGAACCGCATGGACGAAGTATTTGAAAAAGTAAAGAAGATCATTGCTGAAAAGCTTGATATTGAAGAGGATAAGATTACAATGGAAGCTTCCTTCCGCCAGGATCTGGGAGCTGACAGCCTTGACACCTACGAGCTCATCTATGCCCTTGAGGAGGAGATGGGAATCCAGATTCCAGACGAGAAAGCCAACGAATTTGAGACAGTAGGAAACGCTGTTGAATTCATTAAATCAGTAGCAAAATAAGTGTTTAATTTTCAGAAGAAAATTGCTGTAAAAGCTCCCCGGATCGATTCCAAGAGAAAAAGGGAGCTTTTGTTATTTCAAGACCAGGTCGGACTTGATTTCATAAACCTGGATTTACTCAATCTTGCATTCTGCCACCGCTCCTATGTGAACGAGAGCTCAGAGGACATAGAGAACAACGAGAAGCTGGAATTTCTGGGCGACTCTGTGCTGGGACTCATCACCAGCGAATACCTCTATCTGAATCTCAAGGATAAGGCAGAGGGTGATATGGCCCGGATCAAATCCTTTGTGGTTAGCGAGAATTCTTTAAGCAAGATTGCAAAAGCTATCCGCATCGACAACTTCATCCTCATCGGAAAAGGGGAGGAGTATTCCGGCGGCCGCACCAAGAAGGCTATTCTTGCCGACTGCATGGAGGCTCTTATCGGCGCCTACTACCTGGACTCCGGTTTCAAACCGGTTCAGGATTTTGTCCTCAGCTATCTTGTGTCTGAGATCATGAACGTGCTGGAGAACAAGCATGAGCAGGACTATAAGACCCTGCTTCAGGAGCTTGTCCAGAAAGCATATAAGACATGTCCTAAGTATAAATTGGTGAAAAAGATAGGTCCGGACCACGATAAGACCTTCCTTGTTGAGGTTGTGATCAATAACGAAGTATTCGGACCCGGTGAGGGCAAGAACAAAAAAACTGCAGAGCAGCATGCAGCCCATATAGCATATGAGGAATTTAAGAAGAGGGAAACAGAATAATTATTTCTTCTCGAAGTTCCGTGTCTGAGGCATCCGCTTCTCAAGCTCTGCCATCTGTCCAGCCACTTTCTTTATCTCATCCCGCAGAATGAAGATGCAGTCTGTCTTCTGTGCTTTTCCGGTAACAATATCCTCTGCCAGGGAATGGCAGGAAGGGGCACCGCAGGAGCCGCAGTCAAGGCCGGGGAGTTCGGCATCAATCTTCTCAATCTCATCCATCATCTTGATGGCTTCTGTCATATTCTCACTGAGCTTGAGCACCGGATGGGAATAAATCTCTTTGGTCCAGGAGATGTCGAATTCGGTAAGCTGGTCAGAATCCTTGATTCCGCGGTTCTGGCAGGCCATGCTGTACCGTTTGAGGCGTGACCGGGCAATGAACGGGTTCTCCACAGTCAGGGTGCCGCCGACACATCCGCCAGGACAAGCCATTGCCTCGATGAACTCGATGTGGTGGAAGTCCTCGCTCTCTATCTGCTCCAGCACTCTTATTACATGGTCGATACCATCCACCGATATACTCTTCTTGGAATTCACAGCTTCGCTTTCGCCGTCGCTGTGTCCCCACTTGATTCCTATGCTGGATGCCTTGGAAAGATGTTCCGGCTTTTCGATTGTCTTTATGATCTTGCGCAGAGCAGGGTAGATATCCTTCTGAGCAATTACGCCATCCACCTCGGACTTCTCGTTTCCAAGAGGAACCCGGACGCTGGTAACCTTCGCAGGGCACGGGGAGATGAAGAATACACCCAGTCCCCGCTTGTCGGGATAAATCTGGTTTTTGACTATCCTTGCAGCAATCTCCATAGGTGTCTGAATCTTTATTACATGCTCTATAAGGCTTGGGAACCGCACCTGGATAAGCCGCACCACTGCAGGGCAGGATGAGGAGATGAGAGGCCGCGGTGACTTTACTTTTTCAATCAGTTCAGCTGTTGCAATGGATGCAATCTCGGCTGCGCTTGCCACCTCGTACACATCATCAAAGCCGAACTTCTTAAGGGCGGTGAGGACTGTATCAATAGGAACATTCTTGAACTGAGCATAGAAGCTCGGTGCAGGGAGAGCCACCTTGAAGGTGAACTTGTTAAGCATATCAAGCGGGTCGCTGACAGCTTTCTTGGCGTGGGAAGGGCAGGTCCTGATGCACTGGCCGCAGTCGATGCACCGGTTGGAGATAATCATGGCTTTCCCATCCCGCACACGGATAGCTTCGGTAGGACAATGGGAGATGCAGTTTGTGCATCCTTTGCAGAGATCTTTATCCAAAGTTACGGAATGTAAGTACTCTTCGCTCATCCTCTTATCCTATCTTTATCATTATTTTTACTGTAGTTCCCTCTCCTGGGACAGTTTGTATCTCCATGTGGTCAGAGTTTCTCTGGATGTTAGGCAATCCCATTCCAGCTCCGAATCCCATTTCCCTGATAGCGTCGGTTGCTGTGGAATAACCCTCCTGCATAGCCAGGTTCACATCGGCAATACCTGGGCCATGGTCAACCAGCTCGCACTGAATCTCGGTAGGGGTCACATTTATGGTTATATCGCCACCGCCACCATGGATGACCATGTTGATCTCCGCCTCATAAAGAGCAACTACAGTCCTCTTTATGATAGAGTTGTCAACGCCGATCTGCTGGAGTTTTTTCTTAAGGGTGCTGGATGCAATTCCAGCCATATCCATATCATCGCCAGGTATAGAAAAATTAAGCTGCATAAATCACCAATATAATAATTATAGCAACTATTGGGATAAAATACAATAAAAATTGTTTATATAGAGGTGTTTTGCATTGGATAGGCCTGAAAACAGTGGGCTTTGCTTTCCCGACACCTCTGATTTCCAGTGCCATGGCAAGGATAGGAATATTCTTTATAGCTTGGATGAGCACCGATGCCAGCACCGGCAGGATTGAACGGAACCGGGCTATGAAATTCCATCTGCTTACAGCAGGGCAGCTTTCGGTGTAGCGCAGTTTATGGGCAGCTTCTGCATCATGGTAGGTGTCCAGGAGCAGAGGAATATAGCTGGTGGAAATTGATATGACCAGAGCCAGCCTATAAGGCATTCCGAAGAATCTCAGAGTCTGGATGAACTCATCTGGATCGGTGGTCTTGAAGTATAGGAAGAACAAGGCTGTTATACCGATGAACCGGAGAATTATGCGCACTGTCTCGTGGATGCCGGAGAAGAAGGGGGTCACAAGTGCAGTCAGGATCAGGAGAGGCAGGATAAGCTTGAACACCGAGAGGAAGGGTTTCCAGCCGCAGGTGATAAAGCCTGCTGCCACCACCGGAACAAGCAGGAGCCCATACCTGATGGCAGAGATCGGGCAGAAGAAAGCTGCTGTATAGATAAGCATGAGGATAAGCTTCAATCTGGGGTCGGCTTTGTAGAGGAATGATTTTCTCATAGTGCCCCCATCCTGAATATATTGTCTGCTTCCAGGGCCGCCAGCTGAATATCGTGGGTGATGATAAGTATGGCCGGGTCTGCAGGTGACTGCCGGAAGGCATCTATGATCTGCCTGTATTCCATAGAGGAGATGCCGGAGTCGGCCTCATCTATGATCACGATTTTCTTTTCCAGGAGCCAGTATATGGCGGCCTGCAGCTTTTTCCTCTGGCCGTAGCTCATCAGCACAGGGGGTTCCTCCGGGTGCTCTATGCCGAAGACATTTATTGCTTCCTTAACTTTTTCATCTATCTGATTCTGAGACAGCTTCTGCAGCTTAAGACCATATTCCAGTTCAGCCCGGGCTGTAGGTAGGAACAGCTGGTAGTCGGGGTTCTGGAAAAGGTATGAGCAGCTGCGGTTAAGCTTTTCTGCAGATACTTCCTTTCCCTCCAGCATCACCTTCCCAGAGGCTGGTTTCAAGAGCCCGGCTATGATGTGTGACAGTGTGGATTTACCGCAGCCATTTGTCCCGATTACAGCAGTGGTCTTACCCTGCTCAAGAGCGAAGTTTCCTATGTTAAGAGAGAAGTCGGAATCGGGGTAGGAAAAGTGCAGGTCTTCAACTTTTAGAACTGGATTTTGCAAAGTTGCAGCTTCCAAGTCCTTGATTGCATTCTCATCCGGCATCGCCCCATCCAGACAGAAGCCTCCGGCCCTCACCGCATCTGCAAACTCCTGGCTGGCACCATCGGTGAACTGTTTCAATGAGCCGTCGTTATAAATTAAGAAGTTGTCGGCATACTTTTTATATACATCCAGCATCTTTGCGGTGAGTATCAGTATTGTCTTCCCGCTGGCCCTGAGGAAGGAGAGAATCTCCTCCCTTCCCCGGATGTCGATTTCCTCAAGTGTTTCGTCTAAAATCCACAGGTCTGGGTCGGTGGCGCACAGGACGCTTATCAAAAGCCGCCGCTTCTCGCCTCCCGAAAGGTGGACAGGTTTTTTGAAACGCAGATATTCTATCCCGGTTTTCTGGAATGCCAGATCGGCGCGGCGCCCTATCTCCTCCCGGGGTAGGCCGGCCGCTTCCAGCGGGAAAACCACCTCTTTCTCGGCAGTGCTGCAGAAAAGCTGCTCATCCGGGTTCTGGAACACAATGCCTGTCTCGCCATTTTTCTCTATCTCCCCGGTCAGTTCCCCGCCGGTATAGGCTGGAACAAGGCCTGTAAGAATACGGGACAGGGTGGTTTTCCCCGCGCCGGGCAGGGCCAGCAGCAGTGTCATGCTCCCTTTTTCCAGCTCAAAGGAGAGGTTGTTGAACAGTTTTCTGCTCTCAAGGCCAGGATATGAGGGATATTGGAATGAAATATTTTTTACAGAAAGGATGGCTGGCATAGTATCAGAGCTTATTCTTCAGGCTCTGCTCCATCAGGTTCACCACATCCTTGAAGGTCTGCTGGTTTTTCTCGTTTATATTCATCAGACACCGGTGGGCATCCAGCATCATGATGGTCTTATCTTTCTTCTCGAATTTATCAGGTTCTATGACACCGAAAATATCGTCAAGGTTTGATTTTTCCTCCACCAGATTGAAAACCTGGTCAAAGCCTACACCTCTCAGGGTCTGGTTCACATCCTTGGAGGTGGAGTAGATAGTGGTCTGGCTGCCGTTTTTGTCCAGCATGAACTGGGCTATCTTGGCAAGGAATCCCAGGTTGGTGCTGTCCAGGAACTCTGCCTCGGTCAGGTCTATGGCAATAGATTCCACATGGTCGGCATGGGCGATAAAGTCATCAAGGAAAGCATCGAAATGGCCGCAGGTTGTGTATTTGAGCACACCGGTGAGTTTGAAGTAAACTTTGTCGCCATCTTTAGCAAAATAGTAGTTTCCCATCAGCTTTCCCTATTTTCTGATAAGCATGAATGTTATATCGTCAGGCAAACTGCCATGCTGCTGTACTTTGAAGCTTTCTATAAGGTTTTCCAGAGAATCCCCTTTCTCTGCCAAGTTGTCCAGGATCAGACTGTTCTTTGAGTCCAGGTCACCTTCCAGAATATCCAGAAGTCCATCGGAGGTGAGGAACATATTAAAGTGTTCGGGCAGCTGGATCTCGTTGGTTTTTATCACCGGAGTCTTGAAAAGACCTGCCGGAGTCCCTTTCTCCTGTAAGAATTTCTTTTCGCCGTCAGCGAAGAATGCAGGGCAGGGGAACTGACCGCAGTTGGCATATTTCAGGGAGTTGGTCTCCATGTCGATGATGCCGTAGAAGATGGTCAGATATTTTCCCAGGTTCTCCCGCAGCAAGATGCTGTTTATTCTTGCGCATATCTCATGAGGATCCAGCACTGTCCTGTCATCCAGCAGGGCAAATTTCTCCACCTTGTTGTCGATGAAGTTCTTAAGAAGCACTGTGACTATGGCCGAAGACATTCCATGTCCCGACACGTCTGCCATATAGAAGCCGATGTAACGGCTTGAGATTGAGAAATAGTCTATGAAGTCTCCGCTCAGTACCAATGATGGGAAAAGACGGCTTGAGAAACGATATGGGCCAATCTCTTTCTCCGGCTTCGGCAGAATCTTGTTCTGCAGCTTCTTGCCTGCCTCCTGGTCCTCCAGCAGTTTCCGGTTGGATTCATCCAGCTCAGCCACCCGTTCTGCCACCTTCTGCTCCAGTTCAGCAGTCAGTTTGTTGAGGGCGTCGATATATTCAAAATTACGGATTGCGGCTATTACACAGGTAATGAGCTTCTGTGCCGACATTTCGGTCTTTTCTTTGTAGTCGTTGATATCGTAGTCGATTATTACTTCTTTCTCGGGGGCATATCCCGGCTGGCCGGTGCGGAGTATGATGCGGATCGCCTTGTTGTTCATGATGTCCCGGATGTATTCCACCAGCCGGAGGCCGGCGTCGTCCTCTTCCATGACCACATCCACCAGGGCCAGGCACACATCAGGGTTCTCGGCCAGAACCTTCTTGGCCTCGGCGGCAGAGTAGGCATCACAGAACGCTATTTTCCGCCCCTTGAAAGTCAGATCCCGCAGAACCAGCTTGGTGACAGTATGCACCTGGGGCTCGTCATCCACCACCAGCACCTTCCAGCACTCTTTGGGTGCCTCTGGTGCCGCCGGTTCTCCTGCCGGTGCGCTGATTTCGTCTGCAAATATAAGCTCGTCATCCTGTGGGTTCACAACAATCTCCGCTCAAAATTATATTATAGTATTACTATTTTTATAAGTCAAGGCGCAAACAATGACGCCAGCTTACGCCACCCTGCTCGGTAAACAGCCAGAGGCTGTAACACCGCCAGGATGGCTTCGCCGGCTCCCTTGCCTGCGCCTTGACGCCAAACCACCATAACACAATTAATCGCTAGAGTTTGTTTTGTATTAAGGGGGTGGGGAGATAGGCATCAGCCAGGGGCTGCCTGCATGGGTACGCACTCTGCCGAAGATGGGTGCTGCGAGCAGGTATCCCCGCCGGGTTGACATTCCCGGCCTTTTTTGTATATATATTAATACTCTAGGATTTAATAAAACTATGCTGGACGGAATTTCGAATAAATTCAGTGATTTAATCAGAAGAATCTCGGGCAAGGCATCCATCTCTGAGAAGAACGTACAGGATGCAGTAGAAGAGATCAAAGTCGCACTCCTTGACGCCGATGTGAACCTGCGGGTTGTCCGCCGTTTCATCAATTCCACGCTGGAAGAGGCTGTGGGCGAGAAGGTCCTGCGCTCTGTCAATCCAGGCCAGCAGTTCACCAAGATTGTCTATGACAAGATGGTATCCTTCCTGGGGGACGAGAAACAGGATCTCCAGCTGAAAGGACCTGATACCCTTTCCCCGATCCTTATGCTTGGTCTCCAGGGTTCTGGTAAGACCACTGCTTCAGCCAAGCTGGCAAACCGCCTTAAGAAAGAGGGGCGCAAGGTGCTCCTGGTGGCAGCCGACCTGGTGCGTCCAGCCGCAGTGGAACAGCTTAAAGTGCTGGGTTCCCAGATTGAAGTGGAAGTCTACAGCGAGGATTCCAAGAATCCTGTGGCAGTAGTCAAGAATGCACTCCACTATGCCCAGAAGAACCAGTTCAACATACTTATAGCCGATACATCAGGCCGTCTCCACCTGGACGACAGCATGATGCAGGAGCTTGAGGATATAAAGAAAGTTCTGAACCCTGTAGAAGCACTGCTGGTTGCAGATGCCATGACAGGTCAGCATGCGGTGGATATTGCCAAGGAGTTCAACGAGCGCATCGGAATCACCGGTATTATCCTCAGTAAGTTCGACTCCGACACCCGGGGCGGTGCAGCCCTCTCCCTCAAGACTATCACTGGTCAGCCTATCAAATTTATTGGTACCGGCGAGAAAATCCAGGATCTTGATGTCTTCTATCCAGACCGTATCGCTTCCCGTATCCTTGGCATGGGCGATATCGTCACATTAGTGGAGAAGGCCCAGGAGACTGTGGATGCAGAAGAGGCGGCAAGGCTCCAGGAGAAGATAAACAAAGCCACATTCACGCTGGAAGATTACCTTGACCAGTTTGCCAAGATCCGCAAGATGGGCAGCCTCAAGTCCATGATGGAGATGATCCCTGGACTCAAGGGCAACATAGACGAGGACAAGCTGGACGAAGGAGCCATAAAGCACGAGGAGGCCATAATCCTCTCCATGACCAAGATGGAGCGGCAGAATCACCGTATCATCGGTCCTTCCAGAAGGAAGCGCATTGCCAAGGGAAGCGGCGTATCGGTTGGCGAGGTGAACAGTTTCCTTAAGAAATTTGATAAAACAAGACTTATGATGAAAAAAGTCTCGAAAAATAAGAAATACCAGTCGGACCTTATGTCAAGGTTCGGCAGTTGAGTTGAATAGGAGGAAGTTGAAGTGAGCGTAAAAATCAGACTGAAACGGTTCGGAACAAAGAAGAGAGTGTACTACAGAGTAGTTGTTGTAGATTCACGGGCACCACGGGATGGAAGAACTCTTGAAGAGGTTGGACAGTATCATCCTATCGAGGCTGAGAATCAGATTACTCTTGAGGCAGACAAGATCAAGGCATGGATTGCCAAAGGTGCTTTACCAAGTCAGACAGTGAAAAAACTCCTTAACAAGCAGAATATCGCTGTAAAATAAGGGGAGCGTCCCATGAATTTGGAAAAGGATCTTGTGGAATATATCGCAAAGTCCCTTGTGGATGACCCTGAAAATGTAAGCGTAAGCATCATCGAAGGGGAGAAATCCACCATTCTTGAGCTCAGGGTTTCACAGAATGATATCGGCAAGGTGATCGGAAAACATGGAAGGATTGCCAAGGCGGTACGGACTGTGCTGAGTGCAGCTGCATCCAAGACTGGAAAGAGGGTCGTGCTGGAAATTCTCGACTGAGGCAGCAGGTGGAAGGGCAGGATCTGATAGCCATAGGATTTGTTAGAACAGCCTATGGAGTGAAAGGGGATATCAAGGTTTCAAGCTATTCTGGCGAGACCGGTCATTTTTTCAAGCTTAAGGAAGTTTTCCTTAAGAAGGGTACTGTGCAGAAACACTTCGATGTGGAGCGTGTGCAGGAGTTGAATGGGGATATTCTCCTTAAACTGAGGACTTTAGACAGCCCTGAAGCTGCAAAGATGTATGCGACCTGGGACATTGTGGTCTCCAGGGAATTTGCCTCTCCTCTTGAGGAGGGAGAATTTTATTATTGTGATCTGTTCGGTAGCGTTCTGCTGCATGAAGGAACCCGGATGGGAGTGGTGAAGTCAGTCATAGACAATGGGGCTTCTGCTCTCCTTGAGATTGAGTGCGACGCTGATTCCGAAGGGAAAAGGCGTACAGTTCTGGTTCCTTTCCTGGATCAGTTCATCGGTCAGGTGGACACAGGGAACAAGACTATCGAACTTAAGGAAACATGGTTTTTTGAATGAAGTTTACTATTCTGACTCTGTTTCCTGAGATTATTGAGGGGTACTTCAAAAGCTCCATAATGGCCAAGGCGGTGGAGAAGGGTATCATAACCTACAATGTGGTTGATATCCGCAGTTTCTGCCTGGACAAGTATAAGAGCTGCGACGACTATCCCTACGGCGGAGGAGCCGGCATGGTGATGAAGACCGAGCCGTTGGCAAGGGCTTTGGATTCCGTGAATGCATCCTCTATTCGGACTATATATCCTTCCCCCAGCGGGAAGCTGTTTAGTCAGAAATATGCCTCTGCTCTGGCAGAGGAGGAAGAACTGGTTTTTATCTGCGGCCGGTACGAGGGTATTGACCAACGGATAATTGACAGTTATGTTGATGATGAGATCTGTATCGGAGATTATGTTATATCTTCCGGTGAGATTGCATCGCTGGTTATTGTGGATGCGGTGTACCGTCTGTTCGACGGTGTGATCAGCAAAGAGTCCCTGGAGGAGGAGAGCTTTTCCAACGGGCTTTTAGAGTATCCCCAGTACACCAGACCCGAGGTGTTCCGCGGTATGAAGGTGCCGGAAGTGCTTCTTTCGGGGCATCATAAGAACATACGGGATTGGAGGCTTATGAAAAGCCTTGAGAAAACAAAAATGAACAGGCCTGATCTTCTGGGACCTGAACATATAGGAGGAAATCAGAATGGATCTGATTAAAGCAATTGAGGCAGAACAGATAAAAGACAATGAGATTTTTGGAATCGGTGACACAATCAAGGTCTTCTTCAAGATCATCGAGGGCACCACAGAGAGAGTTCAGGTATTTGAAGGTGTCTGCATTGCAAAGAACAACACAGGACTGAGAAAGACATTCACTGTACGGAAGATGTCATTCGGCGTTGGAGTTGAGAGAGTATTCCCATTCAACTCACCAAGAATTCAGAAAATCGAAGTTGTAAAATACGGAAAAGTCCGCCGCGCTAAACTCTACTATCTTAGAGACAGAGTTGGTAAGGCTGCCAAGATCAAAGAGCTGATCAAGAAAAAAGAAGAGGCAAAATAAAACTTTTCTGATGAATACCTTTAAAAAAGGTAAAATTGGCGAAGAATCTGCCGAAAAGTATCTTATAGAAATGGGATATACCCTCGTTACCCGGAACTTCAAAGCGCATCCTGGTGAGATTGACCTTGTCATGACATCAGGCTGCGATTTGGTGTTTGTAGAGGTAAAGGCGTGGAAGAGCCTGCCGGTTATGGATCTGGAGATCAGCATAGATGCCCGCAAACAGCGCCGTATCATTGCCACATCTCAGGTTTTCATGCTGCAGAACCAGTGCCTCTGCCAGGGAAAGACAATCCGCTACGATGTGGTTTTTGTGGATGGCGGGGGAGAGATAACCCATATTAAGGATGCTTTCGGAGATTATTGATGTCCAGGGTGGCAAAAGAGACAGCTGAAGAGCGGCTTGAAGAGCTGAAGAAAGAAGTGAACACGGCAGAGTATATCAACGATGCTGTGGACAGGATCTCCTGGGTATTGTCCAGCGAGATTTACGACATGCAGGAAAAAAATGAACGGAGACAGGGATAAAAGGAATTTCAAACGGGATTCCAGACGCAGACAGCACGTAAACAGGGATAACACTATAGTATTCCCGGAGAAACCGGAACTGGTCTGTGCTCTTTGCGGCGAGGTTATCAAGGAGGCTGCATCTACTCTGGCTATGCCCGACACTGGCGAGCCTGCCCATTTTGACTGCGTAATGAAGAAGCTTGAAGAGCGCGAAACCCTGGAAGAGGGCGATACTATCGCATACCTCGGCGGTGGCAATTTCGGCATAATTAGGAAAAATTCCCAAAATCCGGCAGGATTTGAGATAAAAAAGAAAATTGACTTCGAGAACAAGGATAAAATCGGGGATTGGCGTAAAAAACTCTCCTATAAACTATAAAAGTTCCATTATTTAAAGATTGACAGCCAAAATATAAAAAAGTAAAATAAATAAAAATCTTAAAGAAATTTTTTGGGGTGAAAAAATGTTATTATTGAGCAGTACAATCAAAGACATTATTGCTATTGGTATTCTTGTTGGTCTTCTTGGAACTATTTTCTGCTGGAAGCTTAAGATGGCAAACAGAAAAGTTAAGTGCAATAGCTGTGGCAAGGTTGTTCTTAAGGATGAATGGCAGCATTTCAAGCACTGCCCAGCATGCAAATGCGAAGAGTGCACACCTGTTGGAAAGCAGAAATAATTACATTTAAAAATGGAAAAGGCCGGATTAAAGTCCGGTCTTTTTTTTGATTTTTTTTATGAATCTGAATGTGGTTCTTCTGGAACCTGAAATTCCCCAGAACACCGGCAACATAGTCCGCACCTGCGCGGCTACCGGTGCCCATCTCCACCTTATAGAGCCCCTTGGTTTCTCCCTCAAAGACAGGTATCTCAAGCGGGCAGGCCTGGACTACTGGCCTATGGCAGAAATCTCTGTTTATCCCAATATAGAAGACTTCTATGCCAAAAACGGCACAGACGGGTGCTACTATGTGACTACCAAGGGACTGAACACCTATTCAGAGATGGAATACCCTGACAAGTGCTTCATCTTCTTCGGCAAGGAGACCAAGGGACTGCCCGAGGAACTGCTGGCTGCCCACAGGGACACCTGCATCCGCATTCCTATGCTGCCGGGTACCCGATCTCTGAACCTCTCCAATTCTGTTGCCATAGTAGTATATGACATCCTGCGCCAGAAAGGATTTCCAGAGCTGCAGCTGCAGGGTGCTCTGACCCGTTATGCCTGGTGATTGTCTGCCCCCTTTTTCTTGGCATCCTGTTCATTGAGATAATCTTCAATCTTGCTTTCGATATAGCAGAAAAGGGCCCAGATCAGAATATATTTAATCATCTTTTTCTCCTTCTTGACCCCAGTGTAAGACAGGGGGTGTGTCAAAGAATGATACAGGTAGAATAATTTTTTAAAAAAAATTATAATATTGATATGAGTAAATATCCTTTTACAGAAATAGAGAAAAAATGGCAGAAGTACTGGGACGAGCACAAGACCTTCAAGGCAGTTGAGGATCCTTCCATTCCAGCAGAAAAAAGAAAATATGTTCTGGATATGTTCCCATATCCATCTGGAGCCGGTCTCCATGTGGGGCATCCTGAAGGCTATACCGCTACCGATATCTACTGCAGATATCTGCGGATGAACGGATATGCGGTTCTCCATCCGATGGGCTTCGACTCCTTCGGCCTGCCTGCCGAGAACTATGCTATCAAGACAGGAACCCATCCGCGGGTTACCACCCATAAGAACATCGATGTGTTCCGCCGCCAGATAAAATCCCTGGGACTCAGCTACGACTGGGACCGGGAAGTCTCCACCTGCGAGGCCGACTACTACAAGTGGACCCAGTGGATTTTCCTCAAGCTCTATGAAAAAGGACTTGCTTACGAGTCAGAGCAGCCTATCAACTTCTGTCCTTCCTGTAAGACAGGCCTTGCCAACGAAGAGGTGAAGGAAGGCAAGTGCGAGCGCTGCGGTACTCCTGTAATCAGAAAGAACATCCGCCAGTGGATGCTCAAGATCACAGCATATGCAGACCGGCTCCTGGAGGATCTGGATCTTCTGGACTGGCCCGAGGCTATCAAGGCTATGCAGCGTAACTGGATCGGCCGCAGCGAGGGTGCTGCTGTCTTCTTCCAGCTGGAGAACATGGACGAGAAGCTGGAGGTCTACACCACCAGATGCGATACATTGTTCGGTGCCACCTACATGGTAATTGCACCGGAGCATCCACTTGTTGAAAAACTTACTGTACCTTCCCAGAAGGCTGCTGTACAGGCTTATCTGGATATGGCTGCCCATAAGTCAGACCTGGAGCGGACCGACCTGGCAAAGGACAAGACCGGTGTATTCTCGGGAAGCTATGCCATCAATCCAGTGAACGGAGACAGGATTCCAATCTGGATTGCCGACTATGTGCTCATCTCCTACGGAACCGGCGCCATCATGGCAGTTCCAGCCCACGACGACCGTGACTGGGAATTTGCAAAGAAGTTCAATCTTCCTATCATCGAAGTTCTCAAGTCACCTGTAGATGTGCAGACCCAGGCTTGGACCGAGGACGGAATCCATGTGAACTCCCAGTGGCTGGACGGCCTTAACAAGCAGGATGCCATAAACAAGATGCTGGAATTCCTTGAAAAGAACAAATGCGGCCACAAGGCCATCAACTATAAGCTGAGGGACTGGATCTTCTCCCGCCAGAGATACTGGGGCGAGCCTATTCCGGTTGTGCACTGCCCGCATTGCGGCAATGTACCTCTCTCCGAGAAGGATCTGCCTCTCACTCTGCCGGAAGTGACAAGCTACCTGCCGACTGGCACCGGCGAGTCTCCATTGGCAGAGATCACCGACTGGGTGAACACCACATGTCCTAAGTGCGGCGGTCCTGCTAAACGTGAGATAAACACCATGCCACAGTGGGCCGGCTCCTGCTGGTACTACCTGCGGTTCATCGATCCACACAATACCGAGAAGTTCATCGACCCTGAGAAAGAGAAATACTGGATGCCGGTAGACCTCTATGTAGGCGGTGCAGAGCATGCGGTTCTCCACCTGCTTTATGCCCGGTTCTGGCACAAGGTGCTCTACGATTTCGGATTGGTTTCCACAAAGGAGCCGTTCCACCGTCTGGTGAACCAGGGAATGATCCTGTCCTATGCATATCAGCGTAAGAACAAGGCTCTGGTTGCTATCGACCAGGTGGAGGAGAAGGATGGAAAGTTCTTCTCTACAGCAGACGGCGAGGAACTGGAGCGGGTAGTTGCAAAGATGTCAAAATCCTTGTGCAACGTAATCAACCCAGACGAGGTTGTCAAAGAGCTTGGTGCTGATTCCATCCGTCTTTACGAGATGTTCATGGGACCGCTCAGTGTATCAAAGACCTGGTCCACCACAGGAATCTCCGGTGTATACCGGTTCCTGGACAGAATCTGGAGAATAGCCGACGAGAAGAAGTTCTCCGATACACCACTTACCCCGGATCTGAACAAGCTGCTCCACAAGACTATCAAGAAAGTTTCTATGGATACAAAGAATCTGGAGTTCAATACAGCTATCTCCCAGATGATGGTCTTCATCAACGAGATCAACCGGCTTGATGAAGTTCCTGTTGCGGCATGGAAACCATTTGTCCTTCTTCTTAGCCCTTATGCGCCGCACCTGGCCGAAGAGCTGTGGGAAAAGCTGGGTAACCATGAGTCTGTGGCACTCCAGAAGTGGCCTGAGTGGGACGAGGCTCTCACCCACGATGATGAGGTCACCATTGTTGTCCAGATCAACAGCAAGAACAGAAGCCAGCTGACCATGCCTAAGGGAGCATCCAAGGAAGAGCTTGAGAAAGAGGCTCTTTCCAACGACAGAATCAAGGAGCTTCTGGCTGGCAAGACAGTGATCAAGACCATTGTTGTACCGAATAAGCTGGTCAACTTTGTAGTAAAATGAACACATATTTAAAACGCCAGAAAAAAGTATCCTCTCTGCTTGCCAGGGAGGATATTGCTTTATTGGTGCTCTGTGACCGGGAGGGAATGCGTAACTGCAGTATCCGGTACCTGACTGGGCATCCTTCTGACAGCGTTCTCTTTATCTTTGTTGACGGCAGGACTCTGCTTTTGCCCTGGGACATCAACCTGGCCCAAATAAAGGCGACAGCAACCCAGATTAAGCCGTATAACGACTATGGTCGTACCCTGAGCCAGGCTGTGGCTAAAGTGCTGGAGGAAGAGAAGCTTCCTGCCGGAAGCAGGGTCGAGGTGCCTGCCGAGCTGCCCTATCCTGAGTTCATGAAAATTTCTGCAGACAGCCGTTATCAGTTTGTCTGCCGGGAGGGTGGACTGACTGCCGTTGTGGAAGATATGCGGCAGATCAAGGATGATGATGAGCTTGCCACACTGCGGAAAGCCTTTGCCATAACTGATGATATTCTGGACAAGATTGAGGCTGTGCTGCGGAAAGGACAGTGCACCGAGACTGATATTGCCCTTTTGATTGACAGGGAGGCAAGGCTTGCCGGAGCCGAGGGAACTGGGTTTGAAACCCTGGCTGCGGCAATGGGGCGGAGCTACAATATACATGCATTCCCTGCCTATACTGGGGCAAATATGCCTGCCGACGGCCTTTCCATCATAGATTTCGGAGTCAAGTATGACGGCTATACCAGCGATGTAACCACCACCATAACTCAGAATCTGAATAAAGAGCAGGAGAGGATGGTGAGGATCATAGAGGGGGCTGTCAAGGTGGCCGAAGGGCTGCTTAAGCCAGGCACTCTGACTACTGAACTGTCCGGTGCAGTGAATGATTTTCTGGAGAAGAACGGATATGTCATGCCTCATAACCTTGGGCATGGTATCGGGCTATATATTCACGAAAAGCCTTTCCTCAGGGTAAAGGTTGATCCGGTAAAGCTGGAGAAGGGTATGGTGTTCACCATAGAGCCTGGAATATATGATCCACAGCTGGGTGGTATACGGCTGGAGAACGACTACCTCATAACCGATACCGGGTTTGAAAAGCTTACCAGGAGCCGGATAATCCGCCTGTAGTTCCCGATATGCAGATCCAGGTGAGCCGGTCGGCATAGACTGTGATACCTTCTCCTGTTGCCATGTTTATAAAAATGTTTTCTCCCTCTGTGATTACAAGGTCGTTGATATAGCCACCAGACTGCTCAAACTGCTGTATGCATCCCGGGGTGCCGCTGCACCAGGTGCCGGTGCCGGGGAGGGGCAGGCTCAGGGTATGGCTTTCGGCTTTCTTTATGTAGTTCATGTTGAATATGCCGTAGGAGAGGGCGTAGATTATTTTATCCCGGTTCAATATCCATGGGTTGCCTTCCGATTTCTCCAGAAGCTTCTGCTGGAACAATGTGAAGTTGAAGTTCTCTGAGCCTGCCCCGGCTGCCAGGGCATAACCTGTGCATTCTGCGCCGAAGCCTTCATCCCAGGTCAGACAGTTGTGGGCCTTCAGGTTGCCGTGGACTATGAAGCCTGCCGGCTTAAGCGCTCCCCATTGCCTCAGCGGATATGCCAGCACCGCAGTGATCCCCGACACTGGCACCGATGCCTTGAAGTTTTTTCCCTTTGCTGTAAACTCCCTGCGCTTGTCCACCGATGTCACCACCACACGCCAGCTGGTCACTTCCAGTGTCTGCATTTCCTCCGGCAGCTCTGGAATATGGAATGCCACCTCTGTGCTCCTGCTGTCGAACATAGAGCAGGAGGCAAAAAGAAAACAGAATAAACTTGTCGCAATTTGCGACCAACTCATTTTATTTTTTATGTCATTCATTACTCCTCCTGTTTTTGATTGACAATCGTATTTGACCATGGTATATTTGGATTATGGCAGGTGTCTGCTTCGGCAAGGCCTGCCATGTTTTTTATACGGTCAATAGTGCCATTCTTTACAAACAGCAATTCATTGAAAGTTCCTGTAAAATCACCTTTAAGTTTTTTCTTCTCAATCTCTTTGAGAATAGTTTTCTTGGATACTGTTATTGAATTTTCAATAAAGAAAACAGATATTACTTCGCTGTTTTTCTTATTGGCAGCTTTTTTGATTTCATCTGCAATATTTTTGGCTTTATTGGTCCGGACATGTCTTAATTCGACAAGACTGGAATGATTAATTAAAGCATCAATATGCTTTTCACTTTGAACACTGATTTCTGCAAGAAGAGTAACATCATATCCTTTGTTTACAAAGAACAATGCTTCATCAATTTCGTGGTTCTTAATATCTCTTTTCTTAAAAACTTCGATTTTTCCATTTATCTTATTATCGCTTGAAGAGAAATCCCTTATCTCATACTCATCCTTTCTTTCAGTGTAATATCGCTTGATATAATCAAGTCTCTGATCTGTATGCTGGATTTCTTCAAATATTTTCTGCAATTCAGTATCTGTTATGTTTTCATATAAAGCAAATTCAACCATAAGTTGGCCTCCTGCCTTATATACGCAAAAAAAGTTCATTTTGATTTGAGTTTTGCTCCACAAATTTCAAAAACTTTATAAATACTTACTATCCCAGCAATAAGGCATCCCTGCTTGATAAATATCTCCCATCAGTAAGCCACCCTGCTCGGTGGTCCCGCTCCCTTCGGGCCGGGGATACCGACAGGGGTAGCTTCTGCTGGGAGCTCAATATCCCGAAGGGATGCCTTATTGCTGGGTTGATTAGCGATATTTAGTTTTTGATTAAATGGAATTTTGTTCCGCTCTGAGCCGCTTCTTCAGCAGGGTGCGCATCTCCTTGAATATGTCGTGGAAGGCAGGGGTGCGGTAGTCGGCATAAGTCCAGGGGAGGGTCTGGTACTCCTTGTTCACATACATCAGGGTGACCTCGCCGTAGATACCTTTCTGCAGCGGTATCCGGTGCACATTATTCTTGGTGGTGGCCAGTATCAGGGAGCTCAGGCTCAAAAGTCCGGGATCCAGGTTTATCTTCCTGTTTCCTTCAACCGCAAACTTCTCCTCCAGCTCATTGGTGCGTATCTTGATGTCAGGCAGCTGGTCGGGGCTCACCAGATTCACGAAGGAGTAGAAAAAGCGTTTTATCCCGCTCCCCATCTCCGGCACATAGTAGTCGGTGAAGGTGAAGTCAAACTCCTGGCTCTCGTAGTCGATGGGACCGAACTCATCCACAAGGATATGCCGCAGCTCATCTTTCTTCTCGGGAAGGGTGGATAGTACTCCCATTATCAGCTTGTTCTTTGCAAATGGCTCAATAGCTCCCATATTTTAAGAATATTAGTTAATCTCTTTTGTTGCAAGTCTATGCAAGTATTGATATAATATAATTGTGAAAGATGTACGGATCACTGTGATGCGCATAACTTCCTACCCCGATCTGATTGCCAGGTTTGAGAATCCAATAGAGCATACCTGTGATATGAAAGAGGGGATGGTGTTCATCGCCAAGGGTGGGGAACGCCCCTGTGGATTCTGCGACAGCGCATGGGATTCAGTTCTCCCGTTCGTGAAGGAACTTGCATCTGGCGGTGGAAACTTCTATGACGGCTGGATGAAGAATCCTGAATCAGCCATGATTTCGTGCAACGACGGGTTCCGGCCTGTGAGCTTTTTGTTGGAGGCTGTATGACAGAAAAGATTTTCCCTGCAGATATAAACGAGCTTGCTTCAGTTACGGTATTTCTGGAGGAGGAGCTTGATAAGGCAGAGGCAAGTCCAAAACTTATGGTGACCTTTGCAGTTGCCCTTGAGGAGCTGTTTGTCAATGTGGCCCACTACGCCTATCCCGATTCCAAGGGAACAGTCAAAATTGGAATCGACACCTCCGGCGACAGCATTGTGGTGCAGCTGACCGATTCAGGTATTCCTTTTGATCCGGTTGCAAAGCCTGACCCCGATATCACAGAGTCTGCGGACGAACGCAAAATCGGCGGACTTGGAATATATATGGTCAAGAAGAGTATGGACAGCATGACCTATGAATACAAGGATAATCAGAATATTCTTACTATTTCGAAGAGGAAATAAGACTTTATGGACATGCTGACAAAGGCTATATTTTTTGCAACCAAAGCTCATGAGGGACAGATGCGCAAGATGACCAATACTCCCTACATCCTTCATCCTATAGAGGTAGCCTCTATCATTTCCACCATAACCGATGACCAGGATATAATGGCAGCCGGAATACTCCACGATGTTATCGAGGACTGTCATATAGATCCAGCCACAATCAAGGAGCTTTTCGGGCCCCGGGTCTCTGCCCTGGTGCAGAGTGATTCTGAGGACCGCCTGGATCCCCGGCCTGCTTCTGAGACCTGGATGGAGAGAAAGACCGATTCCCTTCTGATGCTCAAGCATACAAAGGATATCGGGGTAAAGATAATGTGGATGGGGGATAAGCTTTCCAACATGCGCTCTCTGTACCGTGCCCATAAAAAGCTGGGAAAAGATGTGTGGCAGGGGTTGAACCAGAAGGATCCTGCCAAGCAGGAGTGGTACTACAGGACAATTGCAGAATATGTTTCTGAGCTTAAGGATACAGTTGCTTACCGGGAGTATATGATTCTTTTGGAGGAAGTTTTCAGCTGACGAGGTTTATATGAGTTTGATTACAACAGACGTTAAAGACAACATTTTATATATTCAGCTGCACGGCAGGATAGATTCCGCAAATGCTGCTCCTGTGGAAGAGGAAATTCTTGAGGCGGTGAGCGGCTGCACATGTACAGCTGTTATAGTAGATGCCGATGACCTGGCCTATATTTCAAGTGCCGGTCTGCGGGTTATCCTGCGGCTCCGCAAGACCAGACCCGAACTCAAGATTATAAACGCATCATCTGCCATCTATGAGATTTTCGAGATGACAGGCTTTACCGAGATGATTCCTGTGGAGAAAGGATACCGCAAGCTCTCTATAGAGGGGTGCGAGGTGATAGGGCAGGGGGCCAACGGCAAGGTCTACCGCCTGGATAAAGATACTATCGTAAAAGTCTACTATAAAGCCGATGCTCTGCCCGAGATACACAGGGAACGGGAATTGGCAAGACGGGCTTTTATCCTGGGTATTCCTACTGCCATTCCTTATGATGTGGCTAAGGTAGGGGACAGCTACGGTTCTGTGTTTGAGCTTCTGAATGCAAAGTCATTCTCCAAGCTGATTGCTGAAGAACCGGAAAATCTGGACAAGTATGTAGAGCTGTATGTTGATCTGCTGAAGAAAATTCACTCTACCGAAGTGAAACCCGATGATATGCCGGATCAGCGTGCTGTAGTTATAGACTGGGTCAACTTCCTCAAGGACTATCTGGATCCTGGCAAATGGGAGAAACTCCACAACATGGTGGAAGCTGTCCCTGTGAACCATCACATGATCCACGGTGACTACCACACCAAAAATGTAATGATGCAGAACGATGAGGTGCTGTTGATTGATATGGACACGCTGTCCCAGGGCGACCCTATATTTGAGTTTGCCTCCATCTACAACGCATTTGTCGGCTTCTACGACTTTGACCACGATGCAGCCCTTGATTTCCAGGGATTTGACTACGACACAACTATTTCAATCTGGAAGAAGATGCTGCCACTTTACTTCGGCACCACAGATCCGGTTGCCCTGAAGACAGTGGAGGATAAATCTGCTATACTAGGATATTCCCGTCTTATGCGCCGTCTTATCCGCAGGAACGGATTTGACACCGAAGAGGGGAGAAAACTTATTGCACATTATAAGAATCAGATAGAGACACGTCTTGATTCTGTTGATAAACTTCAATTCTAAGGGAGGATGAAAAATGGAAATTAAAAAGAATAGAGAGGGTGCAAAACTTACACTGGCTCTGGTTGGAAGACTTGATACACTTACTGCTCCTCAGATGGAAGAGGTTGTAAAAAGTGATCTGGATGGAGTTACAGAACTCTCTATTGATCTGAAAGAGCTTACCTATGTTTCCTCTGCAGGACTCCGTGTGCTCCTTATGGCTCAGAAGGCCATGAACAGCAAGAAAGGCACCATGGAAATCTGCAATGTATGCGAGGATATCAAGGAAGTCTTCTCAATCACAGGTTTTGCAGATATCTTTACTATAAAATAAATACGGAAGCGGAGGGATTCGAACCCTCGAGCCCCAGAGGGGCTACCTGATTTCGAGTCAGGCCCGTTATGACCACTTCGATACGCTTCCTATAAAATCACTCCCATTCGATGGTGGAGATTGGTTTCGGAGACAGGTCGTAAAGGACTCTGTTGACACCCTTCACCTCGGACAGGATTCTATCTGTAATTTTGTGCAGCAGCGGATAGGGAATTTCCTCTATAGTTGCCGCTGTTGCATCGGTGCTGTTCACCGCCCTTATAATTACCGGCCAGTCCCAGCTTCTTTTTCCATCGATGATTCCGGTGGATTTGATATCTGGAATAATAGTAAAGTACTGCCATACTTTTCCTGCAAGTCCGCCCTTTGCAAACTCTTCTCTAAGAATTGCATCAGATTCCCGGACTGCCTCAAGCCTGTCTCTTGTGATGGCACCTATGCACCGTACTCCGAGTCCTGGTCCTGGGAACGGCTGGCGGTAAACCATGCTGTCCGGCAGGCCAAGTGCCTTTCCTACAGCCCGCACTTCGTCCTTATAAAGCATCTTCACAGGCTCAACAAGCTCAAAGTTAAGTTCCTTTGGAAGACCGCCTACATTGTGGTGAGCCTTAACTCCCTTGTCAGACTCGGTGATATCCGGGTATATGGTTCCCTGTGCCAGGAACTTGATGCCGTCCAGCTTCTTGGCTTCGTCGGCAAACACATCTATAAACTCTTTTCCGATTATCTTCCGCTTCTGCTCAGGGTCTGAAACTCCGGCAAGCTTGGTAAGGAACCGCTCGGTTGCATCTACATAGATCAGGTTTGCATCCATCTGGTTCTTGAACACCTGTACAACCTGCTCAGGCTCTCCCTTGCGCAGAAGTCCGTGGTTCACATGCACACAGTAAAGCTGCTTTCCGATAGCCTTGATCAAAAGGGCTGCCACAACAGAGCTGTCGACTCCGCCGGAGAGGGCTAAAAGCACCTTCCCGTCACCCACCTGGGCCTTGATCTCTTTTACTGCTGTCTCAATGTATTTCTCGGCTGTCCAGTCTTTTCCCAGACCGCGCTGTTCTGTAGTTTCTCTTGCCATGTGTTTCTCCTATGCCATTATTTTTGCACATTTTTTATTTTTTTTAAACTGGTTTTTTTATAAAAGCGGTGGTATAATCCAAATATGCAAGAATCTGGTGAAATGTATCTGGAGACAATCCTTATCCTCAAAAACAAGCAGGATACAGTCCGGGCAATCGACATTGCCGATGGTATGGGGTTCTCCAAGCCCTCTGTAAGCCGCGCTCTTTCTATTCTTAAGGAAGAGAATTATATTTCTGTGGATGAGAAAGGCTTTATCAAGCTGACCCGGAAGGGGAGCATGATTGCCAAAAAGATATATGAGCGCCATGTAGTGCTTTCCGATATGCTGATCGCTTTAGGGGTTGATAAGAAAACTGCCCTGGAGGATGCCTGCCGTATCGAACATGTGATCAGCGACCAGTCCTTTGCAGCCATCAAGAAGCATATAGCAGAATACAGAAAGGGATAATCAGGTCCCTATTTCCACCTTGCTTTTAATTTCTCAAACTGGGCCATCATCCTCTTGTGTGCCTCTTCAGGGCTCTCCTGCTTTTTGTCATCTTCTGTCTGGATAAGCTCTGCTGGAATTTCCTCCAGGAACCGGGATGGGAGGCAGGTAACAGTGTCCCTCAGATGGTGGCGCATTTTGCAGCTGGTTATGTACAGCTTGTCCATTGCCCTGGTGACAGCTACATAGAACAGGCGGCGCTCCTCCTCTATGTTGGCCGGGTTCTCTTCCAGTGCCCGTGCATGAGGTATTACAGCATCCTCGCAGCCGGCCAGGAACACCACTTTGAACTCAAGGCCCTTGGCAGCATGGATAGTCATAAGTCCCACCTTGCCTCCTTCCGCATCCTGGTCATCATCCCTGGTTATCAGAGTTATCTTGTTAAGGTAGGAGTAGATGCTCTCCTCCTCGTCATTCTCCTGTTCCCACCGGTCCAGCAGACTTATGAAGGTGAGGATGTTCTTATATTTCCATTTGGCCTCTTTCTCATTCTTCTGGTATTCCATTACCAGGTAGTTCCAGTAGTGCAGCTCCTCCACCAGTGCGGTTAGAGTGGCTGCAAGATTTTTCCCGGAGAGGAATTTGCCTTTGTAGGCTGTTATCATGTTCACAAAATCTTCATATTTATCCAGCTTCTGCATGGCGGCGAAAACAGAGCATTTCTCTTTCTTGCCCAGCTCAGTTATCTGCTCAAGGGCCTTCTTTCCTATACCGCGGCGGGGTGTGTTTATTATTCTAAGCAGGCTTATGTCGTCGTCCGGGTTTGTGATTACCCTTAAGTAAGCGATTATGTCCTTTATCTCCTTGCGCTGGAAAAAGCTCTGCCCGCCGGAGACTGCGTATGGGATTCCCTCCATCAGAAGGGCATCCTCGATAGCGGTGGTCAGGCTGTTTGTCCTTACAAGTATGCCGAAGCTGTCGTAGGGGAGATCATCCTGCATCCGCAGGAGAGAGATGGTGTCTGCTATGAACTGGGCCTCTTTTATCTCGTTATCAGGGTAGCTGAGTTCTATGGGGTTGCCTTCTCCAGACTTGGACCACAGGTTCTTCTTTTTCCGTTTTGTGTTGTGGGCAATTATACTGTTTGCCGCATCCAGAATGGTGCCGGTGGAACGGTAGTTCTGCTCCAGCTTTATCTCTTTTACCTCGGGGAAGTCCTTCTCGAACTGCACTATGTTTTCGTAATTGGCACCCCGCCAGGAATAGATGGACTGGTCGTCGTCCCCGACTACACAGATGTTCCTGCTTTCTTTGGCCAGGAGATAGACAAGGTCGTACTGGATTCGTGATGTATCCTGGAACTCGTCCACCATGATGTAACGGTATCGCTTCCTGTACTTTTCCAGCACCTCGGGCTTCTCCTTGAAAAGCTTTATAGGAAGCACAATAAGGTCGTCGAAATCAACTGCGTTATAGAGCTTTAAGAGAACGTTGTATTCATCATAAATAGGGCTGTATATGCCTGTGTCGGCATCCCAGCGGGCACGTCCGGTCTTGATGTCGGAAAAAAGATTTGCCAGGTCGTAAAGGTTCAGGTCTGCGGGATCTATCTTGAGTGACCGTGCTGTCTCCTTTATCAGCGCCATCTTGTCGGCCTGGTCATAGATGCTGAAGTTCTCTTTGAACCCCAGGTGGCTTATGCTTTCCCGCAGCACCTTGACTCCAAAGGCGTGGAATGTGGATATGGTTAGCATAGGAAGCTTCCTTCCCACCAGATCCTTCACCCGGTCTCCCATCTCCCGGGCCGCCTTGTTTGTGAAGGTGAGGGCCAGGATTGCAGACTGGGGTATGCCTTTGTCCAGCATGTTTGCGATACGGTAGGTGATGGTTCTTGTCTTTCCGCTGCCGGCACCGGCTATTACCAGGAAAGCTCCTTCGGTCTCCCGGGCGGTCAGGCACTGCTGGGGATTAAGTTTATGCTCTAAGTCTATCATGATGTCACACTTGTTTTGTAAAGAAAGAGAATGCCTCGATTCCGTAGTAGGCAATGATTGATACAATGATGCCGGCGATTGCCACACCTGCCAGGACCGCAGGAAGTATCTGCCGTTTCTTCATCCCCAGCACCCATGCTCCTAATGTGCCGGTTATGGCGCCGGTGACCGGCAGGGGGATGGCCACAAATACTGTAAGCCCCCAGGTGCCGTATTTATCCAGGTCTGCCCCTACTTTTCTTCTTGCCTTCTCAATGAAGGAGTCGAAGAATTTCCTATATAAACTGATGTGGTAGAACAGCCTGTGGAATGTGTTCAGGAATATAAGCACAAGGACGCTGGCCAGGAAGTTCATGATCACGCAGAAAAGGTAAGCCCATATTACAGGCATCCCCTTGGCCAGGGCAAAGGGGATAGCCCCTCTGAGCTCGGAGATGGGTGCTATGGATAAAAATCCGGTTATAAGAAGATCAGAGAAAGTCATGCTGTCAGCTGTTCCTCTTCTTAAGGATAAGCTGCACCGCTTCATAGAAGCCTTCGCCTGATTCTTTCTGGGTGATGTACCGCGGCTTGTAGGTTATCTGGTCCAGGAAGTTCTTTATGTTGGCCACTGCGATGGAGTGGTGCAGAGCCTTGAACATAGGCTCGTCGTTGGGGCTGTCTCCTGCGAAGATGATCTCCTCCTGCAGGTCCTCCAGTGTCTTGCCTGTAAAGTCGTTGATGAATGTGTTGAAACAGGAGACCTTGTCATAGTCGCCATACCAGCAGTTCACATGGATGCTGGAGACTTTGGCGGTGGTCCCTTCCTCTGCCGCTATCTGGCATATCCTGTCTATCTGGTCCTGAGGCAGCCGCTTCACATCCTCGCAGAAATCTATTGCCAGGTCGGCGGTGCGGAACTCCTGGTCCGATGCAATGCCGCAGCCAGGGACTTCCTTAAGTACCCGCTGCCTCAGATGCTGGAGCCGCTTTCTCGATTCTGCCCGCTTCTCGTCCGAATCCACATAGCGGCGTATGAATTTCCGGTTTGTTTCGTCGTAAGAATAGTAGAAAGCACCGTTCTCGCCCACAACTCCGGCTACCGGCCACATCCTGGCTATCATGTCGCACCATCCGGCGGGGCGGCCTGTGACAGGGACAAACTTGATGCCGTTCTCCTTAAGTTCCCACATGGCGTCGAAGGTGGTGGCCGGCAGTTTGCCACGGGTGGTTATAGTATCATCAATATCTGCAAAGAAAATAGAAAGGCGCTTGCAGAAAGAGATGTCGATATTTGTAATGCTGGTCGGTTCCATATAATCTCCAGATATTTTATAGCATAAAAAAGGCAGACTTGTTAAGTCTGCCTCTGAGCATTAATTATTTAGAATTACTGATCACTCAATAAGACCTGACCAGAACTTAACTGCCTGCTTGAGAGCAGGGATAGAGTCGGAATACATTCCTCTCTGATAGAGCTGCTCGCCCATAGCGAAGATCTGAACGCCCTTTGTCCAAGGCTCTTTTGTCTTCTTATCTTCTGGAACTTTCTCTCTCAGGTCAAGACCTGTGTAGTAGAGTCCCTTTGCATTGTACTCGTCGTTTGCAACTACAGGAGCTGTCTTCTCGTCAACAAGGCCGGACCAGAATTTCTTTGCCTGTCCAAGAGCTGGAAGGGACTCTGTGTACATTCCCTTCTGATAGAGCTGCTCGCCCATAGCAAAAATCTGAACACCCTTTGTCCAAGGTTCTACATTCTTCTTGTCCTCTGGAACTTTGCCCTCGAGGTCCTTACATGTATAGTAGAGACCTGTTGCTGCATTCTGGTCAACAGCTGCATCTCCGCCTGCTGCGGCAGCTTTGCCTGTTGTACCGCAGGAAACAAACAGTCCCACGATAAGGATGAGAGATACCAATAATGCTAAACTTCTTTTCATTTTTTCCCCCTAAAGTTTTGTGTAAAATGCATTTTGTACATTTACTTGGTTATCAACAATAATTATCACCTATAGATATAAAAATTGGCAAGGAAAATATTTTTATTAAAGATTTGGTATTGATAACCAAAAATTATCAAAAAATATCTTCACTTGCCAATCGCTAGCAGTTCAGGCAGGAATTACTTTCCGCACTTCTTGCATCCGCACTTTTTAGCAGCAGCTTTCTTGGCAGGAGCTTTCTTAGCTGGTGCAGCAGCCTGGTCTACAGGAACCTTGCATCCGCAAGCCTTCAGTGCAGCCTTGAGCTCTTTCATAGCAGCCTTGACGTCTGCTGGTGTGTTGGCTCCCAGGTTGCAGAGTCTGAATGTCGGCAGGTTTCCGATCTTTCCAGGATAGATTGTGATTCCCTCTTTGAACAGATAGTCATGAACTTTCTTGAAGTCGAACTTCTTGTCCTCTGGGTACTTGATAGCGATTACGAGACCAGTTGTGATCTTTGGATCCAGGAGCTCCTTGAGTCCGAGAGCCTTTGCTTCGCTTCTGATGATCTTTGTGATGTCCATGAATCTCTTGTACTTTGCTTTTTCTCCCTCTTTGAAGTGCTCTTTGAGAGCCTGCTCCATTGAGTAGATGATCTGTACAGGAGGTGTGAAGTTCATCTCGCCGTGCTGCTTGAAGTAGTCGTACTGTCTCCACAGGTTGCAGTAGTAGCTTCTTGGCTTGTAGTTCTTTGTCTTCTCAATCTCAGACTTCTTTCCGATGAGGAATGAGCAGCCTGTGAATGCGTTGATACCCTTCTGGCTGGATGCCATGCAGAAGTCGATGTTGTCCTTGTATACGTCGATTGGGATGATTCCCAGTGTTGATGTGGTGTCTGAGATGAAAATCTTTCCGTACTTGTGAGCAAGTGCACCAACCTCTCTGATTGGGTTGCAGAGACCTGTTCCTGTCTCCTGGTGAGCCATGTAAACAGCAGCGATGTCATCCTTGTTTGCAGCAAGAGTCTTCTCTACTACAGCAAGGTCAGGAAGCTGGAGGATGTCAAATGCGCAGTTTACAACAGGAATTCTGTAGTACTGTGCAGCCTGCATAGCTCTGTCGTTGTAGAAACCGTTGTTGACAATCATGATCTTCTTTCCGTCTGGGATAAGAGATCCGACAGCAACGTCGATACAGATTGAGCCGGAACCGGCGAAGAGTGTTGCAACATAGTCGCCCTTCTTTCCGTGAACGATCTTAACCAGATCATCTGCAACTTTTCTTGTGATTGCTGCGAATGATCCCTCTCTGTGGCAGATATCATCCTGAATCAAAGATGCCTTAACAGTCTTGGTTGTTGTTGAAGGACCTGGGTTCAGAAGGATAGTCTTTTTGATGGTCTTTTTGATTTGAACATCTTTTAATTTCATAATATTTCTCCTTTTATGAGTTTTCAAAATCCAAAAATGGATAACTTTGGTAATATTCTACCATTTTAAATAAAACAGTCAATCTAAAATGACCTATATTAATGAAATATTTTCATATTTTTTCTATTTTTTATGAAATTTTGGCTTTGTATAATAGAGATTTTAGAGATACTTGATATGCAAATAATTGTTAAAAATGTATGAAAAAAGAAAACCTGACGCTTGGGGCAGGGGAGGATTTCTTCTATTAAGTCCTTATAATTGCTGTATTTTTAGGATAATTTCGAATCTGAAATGTTAAAAAAATGTAAAAATGTTAGTAATTTAGAGAAATTAGAGAAAATTAATAAATTATTTTTGTTAATATTGTGTAAAAAGAAAAATTTTTCCTTGACAATTTAATTAACCATGATAATATCAAAAATACAGAATTAGTTTTCTGTCACCAAAGTTTTTTGGTGAATTAAATTTTAGGAGAGAAAAATGAAAAGAAGTATCGTACTCGCTCTTTGCTTGATTCTCTGCGCTTCCATGGCATTTGCTAACGGAACAGCTGAAGGAAATGCAGCTTCCGGAAACAAAGCTATCATGGGAACATCAAGCTTAGGTGGATCCTGGTATCCTACAGGATCAGCTATTGCAGGTCAGGTTATGACACACACTGACTCCATCATCACAGCACAGGCTACTGGCGGTGGAACAGAGAACCTGAGACTTATGATGCAGAACCAGATGCAGATTGGTCTGTTCGAGACTAACGTAACATTCTACGCTTTCAATGGCGAGAAACTGTTCGAAGGTCAGAAATATGACAACCTGAGATTCTGTGCTAACCTGTATCCACTGGTATTCCAGGCACAGGTACAGAAGGCATCAAAGTTCAACACATTCAAAGAGTTCTGCGCTGCAAAAGCTAGCTTCTGCCCAGGATCCCCAGGATCTGGAGACGAAGTTGCATGGCAGGAGATCTTCGAAGGCGCATTCGACACCAACTATAAAGACATCGTATGGAAGCCACTTTCCCACAACGAAAGAGTTATGGCATACCAGGACAGACTTCTTGATGGTATCGGACACGAGACAGCAGTTCCAGCAGGTGCTATCCTTGAGTCATCCGCTCAGATCCCTGTAAGAATTCTTGCAATCGGCGGCGCTGAGAGAGACAAACTGATGGCTAAGTATGCATGGGTTGGAAAATGGACAATTCCTGCAAACTCCTACAATGGACAGGACGAAGCAGTTGAGACTGTAACAACAGGTACATGTCTTGGTGCAGATGCTGTAAACGCTCCAGAGAAAGTTGTATACGACATGGTATCAACAATCTACGGACCTGGCCTCAAGGCTATCCAGTCTGTACACTCATTCACACCTTACATCACTCTTGACATCGCTCTTGATGGAAGAGGAGCAATTCCTCTGCACGCTGGTGCTGAGAAATTCTACAAAGAGAAAGGTATGATCAAATAAGTTTCTAAAACTTAGTTGAACACAGGGAGTGCATCTGAGCAATCAGATGCACTTCTTTATGTTTATCATTGCATCATGAATTTGCAAAAAAAGACTAACCAGGAGATTTCGAATGGGGGACAAAGATAACGAATATTTGAAGGACGTTGCTGACCAGCTTAAAGGCATGGACGAAGATGCCAGAAAAGAAGCGGCAGAAATGGCCAAAAAAGCAGAGGAGATGGATAAGCAATTATCCGGATACCGCGATAACAAAAAATCTATCCTTGCACTGATTTCTGTTGTCGCTGTATGTTTCGCTCTGTTCCACTTCTATACAGGTGGATTTGGAATGTTTACCGCCATCAGACAGAGAGCTATTCACTTGGCATTCGCTCTCTGGATCTGTATGATGAGATATTCTTCCAACAAGAACGCAGGACCAAAGGTGGAGCCATGGCTGCCGCACTTCTTCCTGTGGATTATGATAATGGGTACAATCAACATTCCGCTGATCGACTATGCAAGAAAGGCAAAAGTCGACATGACAATTCCTGTAATTGTAATCGGCGTTGTTTGTATTATCTGCGCTGTTCTGAGCAGAATGATTACCCTTAAGTTAAGAATGAAAGCTAACAAGGCTGTCGAAGACGGTCCAATGTGGTACGACTGGCTGTTCCTTATTGCAGCAACCTGCGGTTGTATCTATATGGCTATCAATACTGATAAGATTCTTCAGAGAGCAGGTATTGTTTATAAAATCGACCAGATTATGGCTCTCTACCTCCTGGTAGGTACTATCGAGGCAACAAGACGGTCTATCGGTAAAGTCCTTATGTGGATCGGTATCTTCATGCTTATGTACTGCCGCTTTGGTTTCCTCTGCGGTGGAATCTGGCACCATCCTGGATTCAGCTTTGCTATGATTACAAGACACTTTGTACTTACAGACGCAGCACTGTGGGGAACACCTATCGGAGTATCCGCATCTTACATCTCCCTGTTCCTGCTTCTCGGTGCAGCTCTTCACGCAACAGGTCTTGCAGAGCTTCTGCTTAAAGTTGCAAAGGGTCTCGTTGGTCACTTCGTAGGTGGTCCTGCAAAGATGGCCGTAGTTGCATCCTCCATGTTCGCTATGATCTCCGGATCTTCAACATCTAACGTTGCAACAACTGGTGTTATCACCATTCCTCTGATGAAGAGAACTGGTATTCCTGCAGCCCTGGCTGGAGCTACTGAGGCTTCCGCTTCCATGGGTGGTCAGGTAACTCCTCCTGTAATGGGTGCCGTAGCATTCATCATGGCAGAGTTCCTTGGAATCAGCTATATCTCCATCATCACAGCAGCTGCAATCCCTGCTCTTCTCTATTATGTTTCTGTATTCACAATGATTCACTTCGAAGCACATAAGATCGGAGCTTGGGGACTTAAGAAGTCTGAGATCGACCCGACCTGGAAGCATGACCTGCTTACCAAGGGTTATCTGATTCTTCCTGTAGTTATGCTGGTTTACATGCTGGTTAAGGGTTATACTGCAATGGCTGCATGTTTCTATTCATTCATCGTTGCTGTATGTCTCTCCTTCTTCAGAAAAGACACAAGACTCAACCTGAAAAAGTTCAAGGGTATCTTTGAACAGGCAGGTATGACACTGTGTGTAGTAGCTGTTCCATCAGCTATCGCAGGATTCGTAGAAGGTACTGCAACTCTTACAGGTCTTACACCTCATATCACCAAGGTTCTTACTGAGCTTTCACACAGTAATCTTTACCTGACACTGCTTATCACAATGCTTATGTGTCTGGTTCTCGGTATGGGTGTTCCTACTGTTGCAAACTACATCCTTATGACCATCATGACAGTTCCTACAATGATCTCTGTAGGAGTTATGCCGCTGGCAGCACACCTGTTCTGCTTCTACTTCGGTATTATGTCAGAGCTTACACCTCCAGTTGCTATCACATCCTACACAGCAGCAGCTATCGCTGGTGCTCCATTCTGGCCGACAGCATTCAATGCGGTCCGCCTGGCAGCCGTTGCATACATCGTACCTTACATCTTTGTATTCAACACATCACTGCTGCTTGGTACAGAACCGTTCACACTTGGTGTAATCTGGGGTGTTATCACCGCAGCATTCGGATCATGTACATTCGCTATCGGTATGGCCGGATTCATCAGAAGAAAGATGTTCCTTATCGAGCGCTTCGCAATCTGTGCATTTGCAGTTCTCATGATTGTACCTACAGCAGTTACCGATATCGTCGGAATCGCTGGAGTACTCTTCATCATTGCTATGCAGTGGATTTATAAGAAGAACCCTAAGAACTACATCCCTCCTGTTAAGCCAAAGGAAGCTGCTTGATAAACTGTCAAGCTTTTCGAGACCTCCCGCAAGGGAGGTCTTTTTTTTTGTCCCTATATCTGATATAATGATTTTACACATACATTGGAGTTGACATGAGGACAGAAGTTTATTACCGCGATAACGCCATTGACGGCAGAGCCCGCAAAGTTCTGACCGCCCTCAAGCAGAATATCGACAGCCGTATTGCAGATGTTGCTATGGCTGATGTTTACCTTTCCAAGGATATCAAGGGGCTTACCCCTGAGCTGGCATCTTTCCTTTTTGCCGATGCCGTGGCCCAGCGCACCGCAGTTGACAGCCCTGTGGCAGAAGGCAACCTGCTGCCAGGCTGGAAGTATATTGTGGAGGTGACCTATCGCCCTGGAGTTACAAACCCGACAGCAATCACAGCCCGGAAATCGATTGAGACTGCGCTGGGCAGGAAGCTGGGTTCTGACGAGATGATCCAGACTGCAGTGCAGTACCTGATTGAGGGACCTGAACTTTCCGATGCACAGATTGCATCGATGCAGAAGTCCTTCTACAATCCGCTGGTGCAGCAGGCAGAGTTCATAAAGAGGGAAGAGTGGGGCACCAAGGTTCTTCCGGCATTCTATCCTTATAAAGTAGTTTCCAGTGATGTGACAATAAAGGACTTTGACCTGGCTTCCATGGATAATGCAGCTTTGGAAAAGCTTTCAGAGGAGCGGCTCCTGGCCCTAAATATCACTGAGATGAAGTCACTGCAGAAATATTTTGCAGATCCGGCAACAGTTGCAGCCCGCAAGAAAGCAGGCATGGGCAATGCCACCGATGTGGAACTTGAGATGATAGGCCAGACCTGGTCTGAGCACTGCAAACATAAAATATTCAGCGCCGACATCGACTACGAAGATACAGAGGCTGGAACAAAAGAGCATATCAAATCCCTCTACGCCTCATACATAAAAAAGACAACCAAGGATCTGTGGGACAAGAAGCCTTTCCTCCGTTCTGTATTCAGCGACAACTCCGGTGTTGTGGAGTTTGATAAGGACAACCTGGTGTGCTTCAAGGTGGAGACCCATAACTCACCTTCAGCTCTTGATCCATACGGTGGAGCTATCACAGGTATTGTAGGTGTCAACCGGGATATCATAGGAACAGGAAAGGGGGCACGGCCATTCTTCAACACCGACTTCCTCTGCTTCGGAAATCCTGATACTCCGGATGAGGATATTCCTTCGGGGCTTCTCCATCCAAAGGCAGTAATGAGCGGAGTGCATCACGGCATTATCGACGGTGGAAACCAGTCTGGTATTCCTACTGTTGCCGGCGGTTTCCTCTTTGATGATTCATACACAGGAAAGCCTTTGGTATTCTGTGGTACCGGCGGTATAATGCCGGCTTCCATGGCAGGCGAGGGAACCTGGATCAAGCATATAAACCCAGGTGACAAGGCAGTTATGATCGGCGGCCGCATCGGAAAGGACGGCATCCACGGCGCCACATTCTCCTCATTAGTGCTGGACGAGGCCTCCCCTGTATCTGCAGTTCAGATCGGCGACCCTATAACACAGAAAAAAATGAGCGACTTCCTTATGGAGGCCCGGGATTTAGGGCTCTACCAGGGCATCACCGACAATGGCGCCGGCGGCCTCTCATCCTCCCTGGGAGAGATGGCAGAGTATTCCAACGGTGTTGTCATAGACCTGGACAAATGTCCGCTTAAATATCAGGGACTGGCTCCGTGGGAGATTCTGGTTTCAGAGTCCCAGGAGAGGATGAGCCTTGCAGTGGAAGAGAAAAACCTGAAGGCCTTCCTGGACCTGGCTGCAAAGCGGGATGTTGAGGCCACCGTGGTTGGCGAGTTCAACGATTCCGGTTTCATAAGCATCTTAGGTGGAGGCCGTCTTGCAGGTTATCTCTCCATGGAATTCCTCCACAAAGGGCTTCCTGCTATGCACCTCAAGGCAGTATGGAAACGGCCTGCCGCTCCAGAGGTGAAAATCGAGAAGGAAGATCCGAAAGAATTACTTATAAAAATACTTGGCGACCCCAATGTGTCATCCCGTGAGACACTGGTGCGGCAGTACGACCACGAGGTTGGTGCTGTATCTGTTGTGAAGCCCTTTGTGGGCAAGAACTCCGATGCTCCATCCGACGGCGCTGTGCTTAAGCCTGTGTACGGCAGCAGCAAAGGTGTTACAGTGACTCATGGAATCTGTCCAAGGGTAGGCGACTGGGATACCTACAACATGGCCCAGTGCGCCGTGGATGAGGCATTCCGTTCCCATATCGCATTGGGCGGTGACCCGGAGTCTGCATCTGTGCTGGACAACTTCTGCTGGCCAGACCCGGTCAAGTCTGCCAAGACCCCGGACGGCGAATATAAGCTGGCCCAGCTTGTCCGCACCTGCAAGGGCGTGAACCGTATCTGCCTGGACTACGGCCTCCCTCTTATCTCCGGCAAGGACTCTATGAAAAACGATGCCAGCATGAATGGCAAGAAGGTATCGGTACGGCCTACACTCCTTATCTCCCTTATGGGTATGATCAAGGATACAAAGAAGGCTATGACCTCTGATTTCAAAGAGGCTGGTGATTACATCTACCTCCTTGGAAATACAACAGGTGCGATGGGCGGTTCCACCTACGAGAAGATCAAAGGAAAGAGCCTGGGTGCTTCTCCAAGTGTGGATACAAAGGGTGCTTTCAAGATGTACTGCCAGCTGGCCAGCGCAATAGAGCAGGGTCTTGTGGCTTCCTGTCACGATATGTCGGACGGCGGTCTTGCAGTAGCCCTTGCAGAAAGTGCAATGGGCGGCATGTGCGGCTGCGATGTGGATATTGCTGCTGTTCCAGGTGCTGCAGATCTGGATGATATCAGGGCACTGTTTGCAGAATCTCCATCCCGTTTTGTAGTCTCTGTGAAAAAGGAGAATGCAGCTGAGTTCGAAAAGCTGATGGCCGGCACTTACTTTGCAAAAGCAGGGGAGACCAACAGCACCGATAAGGTGGTATTCAAGGACAAAGGAAATACTGTTATTTCTATGACTTGCGCAGAAATCGCATCTGCATGGAAGAGGGAAATATAATATGGCAAAGGTTGCAATACTTACAGGATACGGCATCAACGCTGACAACGAGCTTAAAGAAGCATTCTTAAGGGCTGGTGCAGAGAGTGCAGAAAGAATACATATCAACGATATGATCGAGAAACCGGAGATTCTGGATGACTACCAGATTCTGGGTTTCCCCGGAGGCTTCTCCTTCGGTGACCACCTTGGCTCCGGCCTGGTTATGGCGCATCTGTTCAAGCAGAATCTTAAAGGAGTTCTGGACAAGTTCATCGCAAAGGGCAAGCTTATAATCGGAATCTGCAACGGCTTCCAGGTATTGGTCAAGATGGGAGTGCTCCCTAACTTTGACGGCAACTGGACTCAGGAGGTTTCTCTTATACATAACAACACCGGTGTGTTCGAGAACAGCTGGCTCAATGTCCGCTTCAATCCCGATTCCCCATGCGTATGGACCAAGGGGCTTAAGAATATGGATATCCCTATCCGCCACGGTGAGGGGCGTTTCATCACAAAAGACAAAGCAACTCTGGACAGAATTAAGTCACTCCATCTGGATACAGTAATCTACAACGACCGGAACCCAAATGGCTCCGAATGCGACATTGCAGGAATCACCGACACCACAGGCCGCATCTTGGGTCTTATGCCACATCCCGAGGCCTTCCTTACACCGGAGAATCATCCTCTTTGGAGACGGCAGGAGGTTAAGGATGCAGCAGGCCTTGCACTGCTTAAGAACGGTGTAGATTACATAGACAGCAGGAGCATAAAATGAAAAAGATTGTAGAGAAATGGTGCAGTACAAGCCTTATTCTTAAGATTTTCATCGGTTTAGTCCTTGGTACAGTCCTGGGCCTTGTCCTGCCCCAGGCTTCAGCTCTGGCAATTCTGGGCAGCGTGTTTGTAGGTGCATTGAAGTCCATAGCTCCAGTGCTGGTGTTCCTTCTGGTGGCCAGCGCTCTTTCCAAAGCTCATTCCAATATCGGTCCCCGGTTCAGCAACGTCATCATACTTTATCTGATGAGTACCCTTATTGCAGCCATTGTATCTGTGGCAGCAAGCTTCATATTCCCTGTAAAGATAACATTCACCACATTAGCCACTGCTACTGCACCTGAGGGAATTGCAGATGTTCTTCAGAACCTTGTGCTTAACATGGTTACAAACCCTATCTCTTCAATCTCCAGCGCCAACTATATGGGCGTTCTTTTCTGGGCAGTTGTTGCAGGTCTCTGTCTAAGGAAAACTGCATCTGAGTCTACACTTGCCATTGTCTCCGACCTGGCAGCCTGTGTATCCCTCATTGTCCGCATAATCATCCAGTTTGCACCATTCGGTATCATGGGTCTTGTGTATGCTTCTGTATTAGAGAGCGGTCTCAATATCTTCACTGATTATGGCAAGCTCCTTCTTGTTCTTGTAGGCAGCATGGTCTTTGTGTCCCTGGTTGTGAACCCTATTATTGTAGCTGCTTTTCTGCGCCGTAATCCTTATCCTCTGGTATTCAAATGTATCAAGGAGAGCGGTCTTACCGCCTTCTTCACCCGTAGTTCTGCGGCTAATATTCCTATAAATATGCAGCTCTGCGAGCGGCTTGGACTGGAGAAAGATTTCTATTCTGTCAGCATTCCTCTGGGTGCCACCATCAATATGGATGGTGCTGCTGTAACCATTACAGTCATGGCATTGGCAGTCTGTAACACAATGGGCATTGCTGTGGATGTCCCTACTGCAATTCTCTTAAGTGTTATGGCAACCCTGGGTGCCTGTGGTGCCTCCGGTGTAGCCGGTGGTTCTCTTCTGCTTATTCCTCTGGCCTGCTCTCTCTTCGGAATCAGCAATGATGTGGCAATGCAGGCTGTAGCTGTAGGCTTTATAATCGGAGTGGTACAGGACTCTGTAGAGACAGCTCTCAACTCCAGCGGTGATGTTCTTTTTACTGCGACAGCTGAGTATTATGACAGAAAGAAAGCTGGAAAGCCTATGAACTTTTTAGGGAAATCAGAATAAAAGGGCAGTAAGCTCTTTTGCCACTGCAGCTGCCACAGCAAGCTTGTAATCGAAACGGCTTTCCTGTGGCAGTATTTTTATGTGGTGGCTTTTTACCGCACCTTTGAAATCGATGGCAAAGAAAATCTCCCCCGGTACAGAATCGCCGTTGGCCGGGTCTATGTTGCCCATGCTTCCTGTGACACCGATTCCGATATCAGCACCAAAAGCACATCGGCAGGCCGAGGCCATAGCCTCTGCTGTTTCAGTAGAGTAGACACCATATTTTTCGATTATCTCTGCCGGAACTCCGGCCTTGATTTTTGCCTGGTTGGAGTATGTGATATACGCTCCCCTGAGTATGGCAGAGGATCCCTCTGTGTCGGTTATCAGGGAGGCGATAAGCCCGGCGGTGCAGCTTTCCATTGTGGTTATGGAGATATTATTCTCTATCAGGGCTTTTGTTATTGCCCTGTAAGCCTCATGTACCAGCTGCAGACGGGTTTCCATATTACTTGTTTATAGCCTCGGCAACTGCAACTGCAACTGCGACAGAAGCGCCCACCATAGGGTTGTTGCCCATGCCGATAAGGCCCATCATCTCAACGTGGGCAGGCACAGAGCTTGAGCCTGCGAACTGAGCGTCGGAATGCATTCTTCCCATGGTGTCGGTCATGCCGTAGGAGGCTGGGCCTGCTGCCATGTTGTCCGGATGCAGTGTCCGTCCTGTGCCGCCGCCGGATGCAACAGAGAAGTATTTCTTTCCCTGCTCCACGCACTCCTTCTTATAGGTGCCTGCCACTGGATGCTGGAATCTGGTTGGGTTGGTGGAGTTTCCTGTGATGGAGATATCTACACCTTCCTTATGCATGATCGCAACACCTTCCCGCACATCATCTGCACCATAGCACTTTACAGCAGAGCGTTCGCCGTCGGAGTATTTGATCTCTTTTACTACTTCCAGCTTTCCTGTGTAGTAGTCGAACTTGGTCTGCACGTATGTGAAACCGTTGATACGGCTGATGATCTGTGCCGCATCCTTTCCAAGACCGTTCAAGATTACACGGAGAGGAGTCTTTCTTGCCCGGTTTGCACTCTTGGCAATACCGATGGCTCCCTCTGCAGCTGCAAAGGATTCGTGGCCTGCCAGGAAGGCGAAACATTTGGTCTCGTCGGAAAGAAGCATAGCTGCCAGGTTTCCGTGTCCAAGGCCGACCTTACGGTCATCTGCAACAGAGCCGGGGATACAGAAGGACTGTAAGCCTTCTCCCAAGGACTTTGCCACATCATAGGCTGTCTTGTCACCTTTCTTTATTGCAATTGCAGCACCTACAGTGTAGGCCCACTTTGCATTCTCGAAGCAGATAGGCTGGATTCCCTCTACAATCTTGTAGACATCAACCCCTTTCTCTTCGCATATCTTCTTGCAATCTTCGATGGATTTGATTCCATATTTACCGATAGCCTTGAGGATCTGAGCCTCCCGGCGTTCATAGCTTTCAAACAGTGCCATCTTCTCACTCCTTCCTTGGGTCTATCAGCTTTACAGCACCCTGCTCAGGTGTGGTCCGTCCGTACTGTCCCCGGGCTTTATCCATAGCGGTCTTGGGGTCGTCCCCTTTCTTGATGAAGTCCATCATCTTTCCGAAGTTGATGAACTTGTAACCGATGATTGCCCCATCCTTGTCCACAGCCACCTTCTCCACATAGCCTTCTGCCATCTCAAGGTAGCGTGGGCCTGTTTTCAGGGTTGCGAACATAGTTCCAACCTGGCTCCGGAGTCCTTTGCCCAGGTCTTCCAGGGATGCACCTACTACAAGGCCGCCCTCGGAGAATGCAGACTGGGATCTTCCATATACAATCTGGAGGAAGAGCTCCCGCATTGCAGTGTTGATAGCGTCGCATACCAGGTCGGTGTTGAGGGCCTCAAGCAGTGTCTTGCCGATGAGGATTTCGCTGGCCATTGCGGCGGAGTGGGTCATGCCGGAACATCCGATAGTCTCCACCAGGGCTTCCTGGATAATGCCATCCTTCACGTTGAGGGTAAGCTTGCAGGCTCCCTGCTGAGGAGCGCACCAGCCGATGCCGTGTGTGAAGCCGGAAATATCTTTTATCTCTTTTACCTGAACCCATTTTCCTTCCTCGGGAATCGGGGCAGGACCATGATAGGCAGCTTTTGCCAATGGACACATATGTTCCACTTCTGCCGAATAAACCATAGTTTGTCTCCTATAAAGCTTTTTTCTGATTATACGCTAAAAATAGTAAACAATCAATTCTTAGTTGGGTGAGATGGATAAGGCTGAAACAGAGATGTATTTCACGATTGTGAGAATTCTATTCTTTTAATATATCTTCACCATCTGAATTGCGTAGACCTGTTGGGTTGCCAACTTTTACTAATTTTAGTTTATCTAACAATCGCCTTGTAAGGGTTCTTGATGTAATATGATAATCTTCTGTTTCAACTCCTGCGTTTCCTACAACTTTATTTGTATAAACATCAGTAAATGTTAGATTAACTTTAAAAGAAGCAATTATAACTCCCATTCCTCCGACATATTCTATTAGAACTTGTTTCGGGTCATCTTCCAAAACATCTTCGGATATAACTTGAACTGTTGCTAAAAATGCTTCATTTAAATCTGATACACACTTATCAGTTTTTTTAATATAGTCTCCAGCATATTTAAAAATTACATCTGTTTTTATGGCAAAATTAACATTTTGAGGAACAATGCCCTTTTTCCCTAAAAAATAAACATCATTTAAAGATGAATAAGCCACACCGACAATTTTGAATTCATCATTGATTACAGGGCCACCGCTATTTCCTGGCTGAATAGGCGCAGAAATCTGTATACTTGGAATTACTTTTGGGAGATTTGTAGAACTAATAATACCATCAGTTACTTTAACATCATCTCCAAGCACATCTGGCATTGGATAACCTAAAACAGTAATATGTTCACCACTTGAATTATTCTCGGACTTTTCTACATCAAAATAATATTGAATTTCCTCTGATAACTTTAAAACAGCAATATCTAAAGATTTATCGATATGTAGAAGTGAAGCAGCCATTGTTTTATCTCCAGATTTAACAGTAATCTTCCTTCCGTTTTCATTTCGGATAACGTGGCAATTTGTTATAACTACATCAGGAGCAATCGCAAAACCGCTTCCATAACTTGTTGGTCGTAACCCAATTATCTCATTCTTATTTTCAATAATTGAATACTTTAAATCATTTTCTTTTAAGGCTTCTTCTATTCCTTTTATTATTTCATCATCTCTAACAGTAATTCTATTTAGCGGATTATTTGATAAAATGTAAAAAATTGTTTCTGGGGTATATAAGGCATCTTTTTCAACAGAAATACATCCAACTGTTAAAAACAAAAAAATTACACATAGAATTTTTAAGAAAGATTTCATTTTCTAACCTTTATAGTATTGTAACAAAAAAGATAGTGGTTCGCAAGGTTGTGAAATTTTTAAATTTTCCCAAGTAAAATAAAACGGATATTGGAGAATATAAATTCTATTTTTATGATTATATCATTTGGCTTTCTTCAGAACAGTTTTTTCTTAAGAGTTATGGCATGATGGCTGCAGATCTCGTGACAGCAGTAGCAGCGGATACATTTCTGATAGTCAACCTTGACCCGGTTTTCCTCTACGGAGAGGGCTTTGGCAGGGCAGATGCGCACACATTCCCTGCAGAGCACACATTTTTTAGAATTGAAGAAAGGCCGCTTTACCGTGAGGTTCTTGATGAGGCGGAAGGCCCATTCCGGCATATAGTCCCGGAACATGGAGGCATCGTGGAGGTGATGGATAAGGCGGTAGTCCTTGATTATAAGGTCTTCTACTTTCTCAAGAGGATAGATTATCTCTTCCCCGGTCTTTAACCAGAAGCCGCAGGCCAGTGCTTGGGAGAGGATAGGCAGGCCCTCGGGCTTGTAGCCCATTATGCGGGCTGCTGCCATATCCAGAGCCAGAACGTTGTCGGAAGCAAGCAGCAGCCCCACCTGGCGCGGCTTCCCGCTTCCCGGGCCGGGCCCCTCCATGCCCACTATGGCATCCATTATGGCGTAGCTGGGCTTCACGGCAAGGTTAAGGTCCACGATCATCTGTGCAAAGTTATCCCGGTCCGGGAAGCGCAGGTGCAGGGCCGACTTGGAAAGCCCCGGCACCAGGCCGAAAAGGTTCTTTATGGCTCCGGTGTAGTACATGAGGGAGTGGGTCTTCATCTTGGGCAGCGAAATAACTATATCCACATCGTTAAGGATAGAGGCCAGCTGGAAGCTCTTGACCAGTTTGCCCTCTGGTGCTGGGATTACTGCTGTCTGGGTGAAGTCCTGCCAGGTTGCACCACACTCCTCGGTAACCTGCTTAAGCCCGGCACGGCTGCCGGCCGAATCCTGGTTCTGGAAGGCGGGGCTGTCCCCTACGAATATGGTGTTGCCACCTTTCTGAAGGTACTGGATTATAGCCTTAAGCACCGCCGGGTGGGTGGTCACCGCCTTATCGGGCTGTGCTGCATACAGGATGTTGGGCTTAAGCAGTATTTTCTTGCCGTTTACTTTATCCAGCCCTACGCTGTCTAAAATTTTGTTCATAATTTGAACAACTTCCTGTTCCTCATAGCTTCCGCACTTCAGGATAGATACATCAGCCATGGCGTTTCTCCAGACAGCAGTAATATATAGGACCTGCACCTGTAGTATCAGGCAGAATCTGGATGCCGTACTTCGTCTTTTCGCCGATTTCAGGTTGCAGATCCACGATATCAAACAGATCCTTGCGCTTCTTGAAAAGTTTCTCAACCACGCCGTCGTTTTCCAGCGGCGAAATAGAGCAGGTGGAGTAGACAATCCTGCCCCCTGCCTTTGCAGCATCCAGGGCGGCGGCCAGCATTGCAAACTGCCGTATGGCCAGCTGCTTTGTCCTTGCGGGGGTCCACTGGGCTAAGTAATAGGGTGATGAAAGTACATGGCGCTCCGAGGAGCAGGGGGCATCCAGCAGCACCCGGTCATACATATCTTTCTGATACAAACCCCAGGTGGCTGCGTCGTAGCCTGTCACCTGCACTGTATCTGCGACGGCGGCCGGCAGGTGTTCTTTTATAACAGTCTTAAGCCTCATCCTCCGGTCTGCCGATTTATCGTTGGCCACCAGGGTGCCGGACTCTCCTTTGGCCAGAGCCAGTATAAGGGTCTTGCCACCTGGGGCGGCGCACATATCAAGCACTGTGTCTCCAGACTGCACAGAGAGCGCCTGGGCAGGGTATGTGGAGGCCTTATCAAGGAAGTAGGGCTTTAAGAGTCCTTCCTCCAAGGTGCAGTAAAGGGGCTCTCCAGCAAAGGAACTCTTTAAGGCGTCCCACCGGTCCAGCCAGATGTTGCGGTAATATGTATCAAAATCCTCTTTCTGCTTCACTTGCTGTTCTTCACCTTGGCGCTCAAGGCCTTGAACTTCTTTTTGGCCAGGGCATTGAATGCTCCTGTATCCATGCCGGTGAAAATCTTTATTCCCTCATCGATGGTTGATATAGGATAGATGTGGAACTGTTTCTTTGCCACTGCATCAATTATCTCCTGGGACAGCAGGATATTGTCTATGTTATTCTTTGGAACAACCACACCCTGTTTCCCTGTAAGACCTCTCTGCTTGCAAAGCCTGAAGAAACCTGTTATCTTCTCGCTTACTCCACCGATAGGCTGGATATCTCCCTGCTGGTTCATGGAGCCGGTTACAGCCAGATCCTGCCGCAGAGGTACTCCGGTCACAGATGAAAGGATGGCATATATTTCTGCGGCTGAAGCAGAGTCGCCGTCCACCACTCCATAGCACTGCTCAAAGCAGACACTGGCTCTGAACGACATATGGTAGTTGTCCTCATACCGGGCACGGAGGAAGCCGTCTGTTATCATTACTGCCTTATCAAGAATCTCACTGGAAAGATCAGACTCATGCTCAATGCTTATGATGCCGTCATCACCGGCGGAACATACTGCAGTGATAAGGGAAGGATGACCGAATTCATAGGCATCCCTTACTATTGTAAGACCGTTTATAGCTCCGACTCTCTTGCCGTCGGTCTGGATCTTTATGTTTCCATTCTCAAGCTCATCGAAAACATGATCCTCGTACATGCTCACAAGATAGCGCTTCTCATCCTCTGCTCTTTTCAAAGACTCAACTGTAATTTCCTTAAGGCCCATCTCCTTTGTCCAGTAGTTGGCCTCGGAGATAAGGTCGGTTATTTTTGAGAAGCGGACAGAAAGCTTTCTTCTGTTCTCGGTAAGCCTTCTTGCATATTTAAGCAGATATCCGATTCCATCGTCGGTGATAGGCTTATATTTCATCTTCTTGACAAACTCGACAACAAAGCAGACAAACTGCCTTATGTTATCCTCGTCGTATTTCATCTGGCTCTCAAATACAGCAATGACATTGAAATACTTGCCGAAATCAACGTCGGAATGGGACAGCTTGAAGAATGTCTCGAAGTCGCCGATAAGAATCACCTTGACATCAATCTTTATAGGCTGGGGCTTGATAAATGTTCCCACGGTGCTGAAGGGACTGCTCTGGGGCTGTATCTGCAGCTCTCCGTTTTTAAGCGTACGCTTGAGGTACTCCCATGAGTCATCCACTGACACATCATCTGCATTTATGACCAGGAAGCCTCCCGATGCCTTAAGGAGAGAGCCGCCCTTTATGCACATGAAGCTGCTCTTAGGTTCCCCTGTAGCAGCCTCTGACCTATATTCAATGGAGCCGAACAGGTTGCTGTAGGAAGGATGGGTTTCGTAAATGACAGGGCAGTTCCTGGTTTTGGAGTTGTCCACCAGAACATTCACCTCGTAGCGGGTGAATTCGCTCTCTATCTTATCCCTGTCCTTTGGATCCGGATTCTCTATGAAGAAGAGATCAAGATGATCCAGCATATCCTTCTTCATATCATCCAGATAATCGTTCACCTCTTTGTCCTTGAACTCCATCCTTATTTTCTCAAGTCCGGATGCAATGAAAGGGGCAGCATGCTTTTTCTTCAGCTCATCAATCTTCTCGTCCAGCGCTGCGGCATTTATCTGGATCTTTCGGAACACATCATCAAACTTGTCCATATGGCGGAAGTATCTGGCACGCCAGCTTTCATATTCCTTCTTGGACAGCTTCTTCTGGTTCATCATATCCCTGAGCTCGTCCAGTGAAATCGGGTTGCCGTTGTAAACAGGGTAGAGCTCCGGTCCCTGATCAGGTTCTTCCTTGGATCTTATAAGGGCAAAATGATCTTTGTTCAGCCTGGCCTCGAAATCATCTCTTAGCTTGTTATCCTCGTTCTCGTGGAAATTGAAAATCTCGGTCTTCTCGCTTTTGAAAACTTTGTTCTCGGTCTGGATGCGCAGCTTCTTTCTTGCCAGTGTGATGAAGCTCCTTACAGCTTCCTTGAACTCTATTCCTTTTCCCTTTGGAAAGTACAGGATATCAGGTGCGTCGGGGTCGGAGAAATTACAGACACATACCACATCCTTGAGGGAGCGCCTGTTCTTATATTTTGTAAGAACTTTCCTTACAGTAGAGCGCTTTCCTGTTCCAGAATCTCCGACTACAAAGATATTGTATCCCTTTGCGTTGATTCCTACTCCGAACTGCAGTGCCTTAAGGGCCCTCGGCTGTCCGATCACTGTCTCGTCTAATTTTGTTTTTCTGAATTCTTGAATTTTTTCCAGAGGGACTGAGTAGTCCAGATCTTTTGCTTTTAATTCCATGTTTCAATTACATAAGAATGACTCTTTGTTGTCAAGAAGAGATTTATAATATATAATAAAAATATGAAATTGAAAGAGCTTGATTCCTATTTCAGAAGCTTTCTTGCCATTGATGATCTGGCAGGGACTGATATCTCTTTGAATGGAGTGCAGGTGGAGAATACTGCAGATATAACATGCATTGCATTTGCAGTTGATGCCTGCATGGAGACTTTCCGGCGGGCCAAGGAAGCGGGCGCTCAGATGGTGTTTGTACACCACGGCCTTTTCTGGGGACACGAGCAGGCAGTGACTGGCAGCCACTATCAGCGGCTCAGATTCCTTATGGAAAATAATATGGCTCTTTATGCGGCCCATCTTCCGCTGGATATCCATCCTGAGCTGGGAAACAACGTCTCTCTGGCAGAAGCGGCAGGGCTTACCGATTTAAAGCCTTTCGGAAAATTCCGCGGAATCGATGTGGGGGTGAAGGGAACATTCCAGGAGCCTGTGACAACAGAGCAGGTTCTTGATAAACTTGGATACGGCAGAGACGAGATGCTGGCATGCCTCTCCTTCGGCAAGGAGAAGAACCTGACCGGTGCAGTGATAACCGGCGGCGGCGAGCATGATGTAGCAGATGCCATTGATGAGGATGTGGATCTTTATATAACTGGAGATGCGGCTCATGTGGTCTATCATACCTGTCTTGAGAACAAGATAAATATGATTTCCGCAGGACACTACCGGACCGAGGTGTATGGGGTTCAGAATGTGGCAAAGAAGGTTTCCGGCGAACTGTCTCTCAAGACACTTTTCATCGATGTTCCGACAGGATTGTGATAATGGATAAGAACGACAGGAAGCTGCCATTTATTCTTACACTGGGTGTAGTACTCGCAGACCAGCTGACCAAGTGGCTCATAACTGTGCTTATTCCTATAAATGGAATAGGGGCCAGCTTTATGGGCGGTTTCCTGCGCATAATACACGCCCGCAACACAGCTATTGCATTCAGCATAGGAACCTCCATGGCCCAGTGGCTTAAAATAATTTTATTCTCCGCAGTTCCACTTGTCATTCTGGGTATTATTGCTGTCTATCTTCTTAAAACCGATTCCCTGACCAGGCTTCAGAGATGGTCTGCCTGCGGTATCCTGGGTGGCGGATTAGGAAACTTGGTGGACCGGATATTCCGTCCTCTGGGTGTTGTTGATTTTATTGATGTGAAATTCTACGGTCTTTTCGGCCTTGACAGGTGGCCCACTTTCAATGTGGCCGATGCCGCCATAGTGGTATGCGGTTTTCTTCTGGTGATCTCTTTCCTCAATTCAAAAAAAATATCATAAAAAAATCATAAAAAGTTGATTTATATGTTGACACACCAGCCCTTTTTGTGCAATTGTTCTGCAAATACTAAAGGAGGGAATTATGACTGAAAAATTTGAAGAGGAGATGAGAAAATCACTTTTATCTTTAAAGCAGGAACTTCTGGACAACATTAATTCGCAGAGCAATTCCTTCCATTCCCTTTTCTCCAGCGCCGACCCTAAGGATGATGTCGATATCGCCTCTGATGAGATTGACAGAAAAATGCTGGAAAGCATGAGCAGCCAGGAAGCCGATAAACTCACAAGCATTGAAGCAGCATTATCCCGTCTCGACGCAAAGCGGTTTGGAATATGTCTGCAGTGCGGAAAGAAAATTTCTGAGGGACGGCTTAGAGCAATACCTTATGCAGTATTCTGCATCGACTGCCAGAATAACAACGAAAGATAATCAAGCTTTCGGAGCTTCTGTATTTTTCTTTGCAAAGTTGACCGCTAAAGTCCTGCCTCTGTATACCTTTGTGTTAAGGGTGTCCAGAACCTTCTGAACAGATGGCTCTGCCACATCCACAAAGGAATAGTTGTCATGCATCTTTATCTGTCCGATCTCTGAGCTGTCAACCTCTGCGCTTGCTGCGATAAAGCGGAGCAGTGCCTGTGGGTTCAAGCCCCTTGTGCGGCCGATGTTGAAGAAAAGAGTCTTGTACTCTTTGTCAGCTCTGTTCTGGCTTGAGGCATGTGCCGGCTTTGTATTTGAAACCAGAGTCTTGAAAAGGTATGCGCTGAAATATCCTCTCATTGTGAAAGGAACATTTCTCTTCACCAGCTTCTTGAACTGGTTCATTTCGTTTGCATCCTCTTCCTCTTTGATGTTCTTGACCATTTTCTTTATAAGTTCTGCGTACTTGGCTTCCTGATCTGCACTGAATTCCATTTTTTCCTCCTGTCGTTCTGATGTGCTGCTCTTGATTCCCCTATTGCTGTAAATAATCTGGGGATCAATCAGAAGGTGGTGAAAAATAGGTATCATTTCTCTGTCTTTTGTGAAGACCCAGAATCGGGTCAGCACGGAAAACGCAGAATGTATGAACTCGATGTCGTTGGAGAAGCCGTTGTACTGTTCATCTCCGCAGTCAACAATACAGGTCAAGATGGAGTCGGTGTCAAAGTTGCCCAGCCTGATATGATCTATAATCTTGTCTGGCGTAGAGATCAGGATGTCCGGCTTTTTCTCCAGGACAGCAAGCTCTCCTTTTGTATTATTCTCCTCGAAGAAGGAGACAACCGAAATTTTCGAGCCTCCTTCCCGGCAGAACAGCGCATACTGCTCTGATACTTTCTTTACGTCTTCCACAGATGGAACGATAACTAAAACTTTTAAACCGGGATCAGAGTCGTCAAGGTAGATGATGGAGGAAATGATGTAGCTTACAATCTTTCCTGCATTAACTCCAGTTTCGGCAATTATGTTTTCTCCATCCAATGCCAAAGGTATAATTGACTTCTGGAGAAAAGTAAGCTCGCTAAAGCCCCCATCGTGTAATACCTGGAGAATCCTCTGCTCCCTGTTAACCATTGTGTCCTTCTGTAATATTTCTATATATAAGATAAAATGAGAATCAGGAAATGTCAATATTGCCGAGGGGCTTGTCATATAGGGGATAAAGTGATATCCTTTATTTGTCTTCGGGGCAGGGAGCATTTCCCTACCGGCTGTGAGCGCTGTTCAAGCGTAAGCCAGCGAGCCCTTTCCAAGGGCACGATACGGTGCAATTCCGTAGCCGACAGTATAGTCTGGATGAGAGAAGATCTTTTCACGTTTTTGCCCCGGGTCAGGGGTTTTTTTTATGCCGGAAGAACAGTATATGAGACGGGCCATCCAGCTGGCTGCAGAAGGAGAGGGAAAAACACGTCCCAATCCGCTTGTGGGCGCTGTTGTCGTAAAAGATGGACGTATCATAGGCGAAGGGTATCACACAAAGTATGGCAGCCTCCATGCGGAGCGGGAAGCTTTAGCCGACTGTGCCAGAAGGGGAGAAAACCCGGAAGGTGCCGATATCTATGTTACTCTTGAGCCCTGCTGCCACACAGGCAAGCAGCCTCCATGCACAGAGGCTTTGGTTGATTCTGGTGTGGGCCGTGTTATTGTAGGCTCTTCTGACCCTAATCCTCTGGTTTCCGGCAAAGGGATAGAATATCTGAAACAGCATGGAATCCAGGTGGAGATCGGCTTCCTGAAAGAGGAGTGCGATGCTCTCAACTCCATTTTTTTCCATTACATCACCACTGGGAAACCATATGTGGCACTTAAGTATGCCATGACTGCCGACGGCCGCATTGCTACTGTTACCGGCGCCTCCAAATGGATAACAGGAGAGGAGGCTAGGGAACATGCCCATAAGTTAAGAAACCGTTATGCCGCTATCCTGGTGGGTAAAAACACAGTGCAGTCCGACAACCCCATGCTGAACTGCCGCCTTCCCGGCGGTGTCAACCCGCTGCGCATTGTGCTGGATTCGCACCTCTGTATTCCACTGGAGAGCAGGCTGGTGCAGACAGCCCGGGAGATACCGCTTCTGGTGGTATGCGGTGATGCTCCTGCTGAGAAGAAAGAAACTTTAGAGCATATGGGGGCAGAGGTGCTCTCCCTCCCCGGTTCTGACGGCAGGCCTGACCTTAAGGCTCTGGTGGATGAGCTGGGAAGGCGGGGGGTAGACAGCCTTCTTATAGAAGGGGGCAGCCAGGTCCATTACAGCGCCCTTAAGGCAGGAATAGTAAACCATATCTACAGCTATGTGGCACCCAAGATTTTCGGCGGAGAAAGGGCGCTGGGACCGGTGTCCGGTGCCGGTGCAGAGCAGGTCGCCGATGCATTCCAGCTCTGCCGCAGGGGTACAAAGATTCTGGGAGACGATATTCTGATTGAATACGAGGTTTCAAAATGTTTACAGGAATAATTGAGGAGACAGGGACAGTACGCCATGTGTCGCTGGGTGGAAACTCAGGCAGCATCCAGATAGGGGCAGAGCTGGTTCTTGCCGGTACAAGGCCGGGGGACAGCATTGCAGTGAACGGCGTGTGCCTTACTGTCACAACTATGGATACAAAAAGCTTTACAGCCGATGTGATGGCCGAGACCCTGCGCCGTTCCAACCTGGGCCAGCTTAAGGCCGGCGACCTGGTGAACCTGGAACGGGCTATGCCTGCCGACGGCAGGTTCGGAGGCCACATTGTAAGCGGCCATATCGACGGCACCGGCACCATTGCTGCCCTGGAGCAGGAGGGCAATGCAACCTGGGTCTATATCCGCACATCACCAGACATCCTGGCCCTGATTGTGGAGAAAGGCTCCATCGCCATCGACGGCATAAGCCTGACTGTGGCAAAGGTTGGAAGCGGAGATTTTGCAGTCTCCATAATCCCCCACACCAGTTCTCATACCACACTTCTGAAAAAGAAGGCTGGTGATGTGGTGAATCTGGAGAACGATATTGTAGGAAAATATGTACAGCGCCTTCTTGGGCAGAAAGGACCGGAAGAGCCGCACAGAAGCAGGATAACAGAGGAGTTTTTAAGGGAAAATGGATTTTAAGTACAACACGATAGAAGAGGCCCTTGATGAGCTTCGTAACGGAAGAATAATACTGGTGACCGACGACCCGGACCGGGAGAACGAAGGGGACATGATCTGTGCGGCTGAGTTTGCCACCCAGGCCAATGTCAACTTCATGGCAACCTATGCCAAGGGGCTTCTGTGCACTCCCATGAGCGCAGCCCTTGCAACAAAGCTGGGACTGCCCCCCATGGTGTCGGAGAACACAGACAACCACGAGACAGCATTCACTGTCTCCATAGACCACATAAGCACCACCACGGGAATCTCGGCGGCAGAGCGCTCCATAACTGCACTCCAGTGCGTGAACGATGCCTCCACCCCCATGGATTTCCGCCGACCTGGCCATATGTTCCCCCTTACTGCAAGGCGGGGCGGCGTGCTGGTGCGGAACGGCCACACCGAGGCCACAGTGGACCTCTGCCGCCTGGCTGGCCTTAAGGAGTGCGGCCTCTGCTGCGAGGTCATGGACGACGACGGCACCATGATGCGCACCCCTAAGCTCTGGAAACTGGCAGAGAAATACAATCTGAAGTTCATCACAATCAAGGAGCTGCAGGACTACTGCCGCATCCACGAGAAGCATGTTATACGGGAGGCCAAGGCAAAGCTCCCCACCGACTACGGTGACTTCGATATCTACGGCTATGTGAACGATATTACAGGAGAGAACCACATCGCCCTGCTCAAAGGAGATATCGGCGACGGCGAGAATGTGCTGTGCCGTGTCCACTCCGAGTGCATGACCGGCGACGTATTCGGCTCCAAGCGGTGCGACTGCGGCCAGCAGCTGCACAAGGCCATGGAGCTTATACAGCAGGAGGGGCGCGGTGTGGTTCTCTATATGCGGCAGGAAGGCCGGGGAATAGGGCTTATCAACAAGCTCAAGACCTATGTGCTCCAGGAGCAGGGGTGCGACACAGTGGAGGCCAATATAAAGCTTGGTTTCCAGCCCGACCTGCGGGAGTACTGGATAGGTGCGCAGATTCTTCGGGATCTGGGAGTTAAATCACTCCGTCTTATGACCAACAACCCCAACAAGGTATATGGTCTGGACGGCTTCGGACTGCGGGTTGCAGAGCGGGTTCCTATTGAGGTGGAGCCTCAGCAGTATGACCGGTTCTATCTGCAGACCAAGAAAGATAAGATGGGACATATTTTTACAAAAATTTAAATTATATAAGCGAGGTATAAAATGAAACTGTTTGAAGGAAAATTAGTTGCTCCAGAGGGAATGAAGGTTGCTATCGTAGCTTCCCGTTTCAACGAGATTATTGTGAAGAAACTTCTGGACGGAGCTGTGGACGGTCTGGTGCGCCATGGTGTGAAGGATGACAATATCACCGCAGTATGGGTTCCGGGTGCATTCGAGATTCCTGTAATTGCAGACAAGCTGGCATCCAGCGGAAAGTATGATGCAGTTATTGCAGTAGGTGCTGTAATCCGCGGCGCCACATCCCATTACGACTATGTATGCAACGAAGTATCCAAGGGTGTGGCTCAGGTAGGGCTTAAGAATGGTATCCCTGTCCTCTTTGGAATAATCACCACCGAGAATATCGAGCAGGCTATAGAGCGGGCTGGCTCCAAGGCCGGCAACAAGGGCTACGACTGTGCTCTTTCCGCTGTAGAGATGGTCAATCTGATGAAAAAGCTCTGAAGAAAAAAAATGGGGTGCTTGAAAAAGCACCCCGTCGGGAGCGAAGGGGCTTGAACCCTCGATCTCCGGCTTGACAGGCCGGCGCGATAAACCAGCTTCGCCACGCCCCCTACTGACAAACAAGAATATATCAATTATTCAATCTTGGTGTCAATAAGGTTTCAAATATTTTTTATGGGGCTTATGCCGCTGGAATTGACACAGGGTGTCCCCGATGATAAAATAAAGTATTATGGCAGAAAAAGAAAAACAACTTGAGAAAATGACTAATGAACAGGAAAAGAAGAACAGCCGGCATCCGGTGCTCTATATCTTTTCTGTTATACTTCTTATAGTAATTGCAGTTACATTTGTGGGCGCACCTGTTGTAGGTGATGCAGTCAGGGGATCATCCGGCACTATTTCCTTTGGTAAGTATGGAAAAGAGGATATCGAGTTCTCCCAGAACGGCTACTTTGCACAGCAGCGGGAGATCCTCGGACAGCAGATCAAGCCGGAAGGCGACAGCTCCAGCTGGAAATGGGATATGTACCGGGTATGGCGTGGTGCTTTTGAGCGCACAGTTGTCCATGTAGGAATCCTTTCCGAGGTTGAGTCCAACAAGACCCATATCTCTTCAGAGCAGCTTAACAAGCTTATAATTGAGCACGGTCCTTATCAGAACAACGGCGAGTTTGACGTGGAGGCATATCAGAACACTCCTTCTTATAAGAGGGAAGAGTTCCGCAAGGACTTCAAGGAGAACCTGCTCAAGGAGTATTACATTTCTGATTATCTCTATGGTCAGAAGACTGCTGATGCGGAGAAAGAATATACCTATGGTCTTATGAAGAACCAGCGCAGCTTCCATCTTATGTTCTTCCCTCTGGACAGAATCTCAGATGCAGACCTCACCGCATATGCACAGCAGAATCCAAAGAACTTCAAGCGCATAGGACTCAGCAAGATCACTCTTTCAAGCGAGGGCGATGCCAAGAAAGTGCTTAAGATGGTTCAGGCTGATCCCGAATCCTTTGCCGATACAGCAAAGGCTCAGTCCACCGACGTGTTTGCAGACAATGGCGGAGCAATGGGCGTCTCCTACAGCTACGAGCTCAAGTCTGAGTTCAGCGATGCAGATATGGACAAAATCCTGGCTCTGGCTCAGGGTGCAGTTTCCGGCATCATCAAGTCTGGAAACGATTATGTGATCTACCGCTGTACTTCTGCCGCAGCCGATCCTGACTTTGCATCTGCCGACACAATCCGTGCTGTCAAGAATTATGTGAACCGGTACGAGCGGGGTTTTGTAGAGGATAAGGCAGTAAATGCAGCCGAGACATTCATAAAGAATGCACAGGCCGAAGGTATCTACGGTGCCGCATCAAAAGCAGGCATCTCTGTATATAACACAGCGCCGTTCTGCATCAACTACGGTGCTATCAACTACTTCAGCCAGGTGCGGGTAGAGCAGGGAGAACTGGATCTTTCAGGTGCTATGTACAGCAAGGATTTCTTCATCCAGGCCTTCTCAATCAAGGGAGAGGAATATTCCAAACCTGTTATCCTGAACAGCGGCGTTGTAGTGCTCCAGCTTGCCGAAGAGTCTTCCAAGGATGACATTGACGAGGCAGTCAAGCTGTATGGAAACCAGATTGATGGACAGATTGCAGAGACCGACATCATCAACTACTTCCTGACATCTGACAAGCTTCAGGACAACTTCCACCAGACATTCAGCAAGTATTTCACATTTGATTGATCTGTAGTGTTGATAAATCAGAAAGCCCACCGGTTGGTGGGCTTTTTTTATAGATTCTTGCAGATATCTATCATCTTCTGGAAAGGGGAGTCTTCCTTTTTCATCTCCCTGCTTCCGCGGGTTATTTTGCACAGAGAGAGCCCCAGGGCCTCGGAAATCTTCCGCTGGGTCATCCCCTGGTCTAAAAGACGTACCAAAGCCCATCGGGATGCAACTGCTTTATATTCCTGAGGGGTCAGGAGCGCCTTGAGGAAATCTCTAAGGAGAGTTCTGTCGTTTACTGTGGAGAGTGTTTCTGCCAGCTCATCCATGGACTGTTCAAGAATTTTTTCTTTATCTTCCATAATCCTATTATACCAGTATTTTTGAGAAATGCTCAACCAGCAGTTTTACCACTGCCTCGGCATTGGAGTTCATAACCTTGAAACCGGCAGCTTTCTTATGTCCGCCCCCGCCTAAAAGGGCAGCTGCAGCCCCAAGATCAATGTTGTCACACCGGGTGCGGAGTCCTACAGTCACTTTGACAGGATCATCCTCCTTTACCGATGCGGCCACCTGCACTCCTGCTGTTGCAAGAAGAAGCGGGTAGACAGTATCTATGTCCCGGCATTCCCTTGGGATTGTTTCATAATCCTCCAGAGTCTCGTAGGTTATGATGAGCTTGCCGTCCAGATACAGGGTTGCCCTCTCCAGGGCCTGGGATATAAGCTTTAATGTGGCAGCCTTCTTGTTGCCGTTCACATCGAAGTATATTTTATTCGGAGAGGCACCGTATGCAGTGAGCTTTGCCGCTGCCTCGAAAGCGGGTACGCCGGTCTCGGTCAGGTGCTTGAAGAATCCGGTGTCGGTGCAGAGACCCAGCATCAGGAGCTCGGCCACCTCTTTTGATGGCTTTTCTCCCATGGTCTCTATCAGCTCAAGGATAAGCATGGTGCAGGCCGATGCCTGGGGTTTGACACACCGGAAGTCGCCGAACACTTCTCCAGAGGAGTGGTGGTCTATCACAATGGTGGAGAACTTGTCTATCCCTTCATCTTCAAAGCCGGTTCTCTCCGGGGTGGAACAGTCTGTTATTATCACCATTCCATCCTTGTCAGCAGGTGTAAAAGAATCGGAAAACTGGTTCTGGAAACGCTTTATCTCAAGCCGCTCGAACTTCCCCTTGGAATAGAGATAGGTCTTCTTTCCAAGCTGGTTCAGGAACTTGGCCAGAGCCAGCTGGCTTCCTATGCAGTCCCCGTCCGGATCCACATGGCCGAAGATGTAGAAGGTGCTGTGTTCTTTTATCGCCTGGATGATTTTTTCCATTTATATATAGTTTCCTTATCTGTCGCTCATAGGGGTGTAAGGCTTTTTAGGCGATACAACACGGTATGCAGGTCTTATGAGCTTGCCGCCGCTTACCAGCTCCTCGATCCGGTGGGCAGACCAGCCTGCGATGCGGGCCATGGCAAAGAGCGGGGTATAGAGGGCTGTCGGAATGTTCAGCATCTTGTATACAAAGCCGGAGTAGAAGTCCACGTTCACGCTGCTGGACCTTGGGTTCTTGCCCTCTGCCTCGAAGGCCTCGGGAATAAGCCGCTCCACGGTGTTGTAAAGGGCAAACTCGTCGTCGTAGCCTTTGGCGGCGGCCAGCTCGGCAGCCTTTGCCTTAAGGAGCAGGGCTCTTGGGTCCGACAGGGTGTAGATGGCATGGCCGTAGCCATAGATGATTCCAGTTCTGTCAAAGGCTTCCCTGCGCAGGATCTTCCGCAGGTAGTCAATGAGCTTTCCGTCGTCCTTCCAGTCCGGGACATTCTCCATTATGTCCTCCATCATCCTCTTTACCTTCTTGTTGGCACCGCCGTGGAGCGGGCCTTTCATGGAGCAGAGGGCTGCGGCGATGGCAGCGTAGGTGTCGGTCTGGGCCGAGGTGACCACATGGTTTGTGAAGGTGGAGTTGTTACCACCGCCATGCTCTGCATGGAGGATAAGGGCAATATCGAGAACCGAGGCCTCAAGCTCTGTGTACTTGGTATCGGGCCGGATCATCCGGAGGAAGTTGGCCGCAGTCCCGATCTTAGGGGCCGGAGCGTGGAGGAAAAGACTCTTTCCGTCGTGGTAGTGGGCCTTTGCCTGGTAGCCGTAGGCAATCATGGTCGGGAACCGGGCAATAAGCTCGATGCACTGTCTGAGTACGTTGTCAATGGCCACATTGTCGGCATCGGCGTCGTAGGAGTAGCAAACCAGCACGCTCCGGGCCAGCTTGTTCATCACATCCCGGCTGGGGGCTTTTAGTATCATATCCTCGGCAAAGCCGGCAGGAAGCTGTCTGCATTCATCCAGGGTGTTGTTGAACTCCTCCAGCTCTTCAGCTGTAGGAAGTTTTCCAAAAATAAGGAAGAAAGCTGTCTCCTCAAAGCCGTGTCTATTTTCTTTAATGGCATTGGAGACCAGGTCGTTGATCAGAATACCCCGGTAGGTAAGTCTACCTTCGTCCGGAACCAGGGTTCCCTCATCAAATATATAACCATGGGCATCACCGATCTGGGAAAGTCCCACAACCACTCCGGAGCCGTCTTCGTTCCGAAGGCCTCGTTTGGTGTTGTATTTTGAATAAAGTGCAGGGTCAATGGAATTGTTGCTGATTGCTGTTTCTGTCATCTTCTTTATAAATGCTTCCATGGCGTCCTCCTTATATTTGAAATTGAATTATAAGTGAAAAAATTCTTATAATCAAGCAATATTGTGAATTGAATATGAATAAAAATCACAAAGCAATAACTTCCAGTTATTAAAATTATGAAATAAAATATCAAAGTTGCAATTTGCTTTCCCTTGAATAATTTTTTTGAATTGAATAAAATGAACCCAAATAATAAAAATTTTACCGGAAACGTTGAGACGCAAGGTGAATTTAATAATTTTAGGAGGAGTAAAGTATGGATCGTAAACCCTTGATCCAGAGAAAGACTGGTATTTCTTACAAGACAGAAGAAAAAACAGTTCTGCGCGGTTTTGATGTACGCGAGCTCGCAAACGCTGGCTACACATTTATCGATGGACTGTACATTCTTTTCCAGGGCAGAATTCCTGCAGAGAACGAAAGAGCAATGCTCGACTACGAAGTTGCAGAATTCCTTGAGCACTCAATGTCACCTTCAGCAGCAGCTGCAATCGGCGTTATGAACGGCCACCCAATGCTTCCAGCAGCAGTTGGTGCTTCTATCGCAACATTCGGTGGAGCTCACGGACCAGGAGCTCAGCACGGCTACATGATGAAAAAATACCTCGACAGAGCAGTTCTTGAGCACAAGACAGTTGAAGAAGTTGCTGTAGAGTGTGTTGATGAGTACATGGATGCAGGTAGAGCAGTTATGGGTATGGGACAGCCACAGCACCTTGATGGCGACCCAAGAGCAGAACCGACACACCTTAAACAGGAAGAGATCGGAGTTGTAGGTGTATACCTGAAATTCCAGAGAGCTCTTGAGAAGAGATTCTATGCAAGAAGATTTGCCGAAGGCAGATCCTATGTAGCAGTTAACATGATCGGTGCTGGTAACACAGCTCTCTCCGACATGGGATTCTCTCCAAACGCAGCATGGACAATCGGATGTGTAACCAGAGGTTACAGCTGCTCATGCCACGCCCTCTTCACACTGAAGAAAGGTAGAGCTTGGGGTGCATCCAGAAACGAACCAATGGTACAGATGCTTGACCTTTCCATGATCAAGTACATCGGACCAGAAGACAGAGAAGTTCCTCTTCAGTCAGAAAGAGAAGCTTATGCTATGAACGAACTTAAGACAGGAGAATTTAAAAAATGGGTGATCTGAAAGACGTTGCTGTAAATAGAATGACCGGTAAGGTTTGCGATGAGAGAATCGCTACAATGAAGCATGCAAAGAGAAGAGTTATTGGTAACCTCGGAAATCCTAACCTTCTTTTTGACTATACAAACAGAGAGATTGGAACACTTCCAGACGACAACAGAGCACACTTCAAGTGGGTTTCTGAAGTTGCTTACAAGAACATCCACAGAATCGTAACCAGAGGTTATGATACAACAGAGCTGGTAGAAGCTGGCTATGGTGTTTGCGATGTTCTGTTCATCGACTTCCAGGCAAGAATCCCTCTGGTAGAGGAGAAGAAAGTTCTCGATTATATCCTTCTCGTAGGACTTGAGGATGGACTTTCCAACCCAGCACTGGTTGCAAGACTGGTAGCTAGAGGAAAATCATACCTTACACAGGCTGCAGGTGCTTCTGTATTTGCATTCGGTGAGGCTTATGGTGCATTCAAGAACTTCGGTTACATGCTCGAGAAATACTACAACAAGATTGCTGAAGAGAAACTCTCTGCTGCAGACGCAGCTGCTCTTTGTGTAGAAGAGTGCTATCACGAGGATCACTTCGGAATCGATGCAAAGTATGTTAAGGACCCGACACCAAAGGATCTTATGGCATATGCAGAGAAGGCTCTTGCTGGAAAGAAAGAGCTTAAGTATATCCCATTCCTGAAGGAAGTTGTTAAGGCTGCTCAGGCAAAACTTGGATATGTTGAGGCTGACTTCATGGCTGCTGCTACAGCTGCAATGATGGACCTTGACTTCACACCAGATGCTGCATGGTGTATCATGGGCGTAACCAGAGCATTCTCCGCTGGCGCACACGTTTGCGAAGAGATCGAGAGAGAGTGCGAGAGAGACGGCTTCGATACATACGGCAAGACACTTACTCCAAAAGAGTGGTATGACGGCCCAACAGACAGACCAGTTCCATCCCTCAAGGAGAGAGGTGCATTCAAGGGTGGCCAGGCTCAGACACCAGAAGAATGGAAGAAGATGTGGGACAGAAAGGCTAAAGAGCTCTCCGGTTCCGGCTTCGCTATTGACTTCGTTCTTGACGACGCTAGAAAGGTCGTTCACGGAAAGGGAAAGAAATAATTATGCAAGCCTCTCGGCTTGACTGATTTTAACCCCTGTCTTTACGGCAGGGGTCTATTCACGTAGGGAGTCTACGTAAAATATCATTTTTAGGAGAAAAAAATGGCTGTTGAAGAAAACATTGCTGAAATGTATGAACGCGGTAGAAAAGCTTTCGAGTGGATCGAGTTCAAGACACAGGAAGAAGTAGATGAAATCGTTGCTATCGTTGGATGGCAGTATCTCCAGAAGCAGGTTGCTGAAGAGGGTTCAAAGCTGGCTTACGAAGGATCCGGAATGGGCGTTCAGGCTGACAAGTACGGAAAAGCTGGTAAGGTTAGAGGAATCCTGTGGGATATGAAGGGAGCTAAGACTTGTGGAATCATCAAAGAGGATCACCTCCGCGGAATCACAACTTATGCAAAACCAATGGGCGTTGTTGCAAACGTATGTCCATGTACAAACCCATGTATCACAGCTGCTTTCATCGGTCTTACACTTCTTAAGACAAGAAACGCTATGATCTGCTCACCACACCCAAGAACAAAGCTTGCTACAGTAAACGCAGTTAACTGGGGAAGAAAAGCACTTAAGGCTATCGGAGCTCCAGAGGACCTGTTCCAGGTAATCGCAGAGCCTTCCAATGAGAAGACAGTAGAGCTTATGCAGAAGTGTGACTTCGCAGTAGCAACTGGTGGAAAGGCACTTATCAAGGTTGTACACCTTGCAGGTACACCATCCGTAACAGTAGGTGCTGGTAACGTAAGAGCAATCGTAGACCCATCTGCAGACCTGAAGCATGCTGCTATGTGCATCGCAGCTTCAAAGTGCTACGACAACGCAACATCATGTTCTTCCGAGAACGCAGTTTCCATCCACGTAAGCATTTACGACAAGATGATGGAAGAGCTCAAGAAAGTAGGCGGATACCTGCTGGACGATGCAAGCAGAGAGAAACTCAGAGCTGCTATGTGGCCTGATGGACATACTCTTAACAGAGACATCGTTGCAAAACCAGTTCAGACAATCGCTAAGATTGCTGGAATCTCTGTACCAGAAGGAACAAAGTTCATCATGGTTAAGGGACAGAAGATTGGTCCAGAAGATATGTTCTCCAACGAAAAGCTTTCTCTTATCCTCACAGTATGGACATGGGAAGACTTCGAGACAGAGATCCACGATCTCAAGAAGAACCTGTACTTCTCCGGTGTTGGTCACAGCTGCGCACTCCATTCTGCAAAACCAGAACAGTGGCACAGACTTGCTGAGTTCATTCCTACAGGCCGTGTAAACATCAACATGCCTAACACAGTTGTTAACTCCGGTAGCTGGTTCGCTGGCCAGGAATTCACAACAACAATCGGCTGCGGTACATGGACAGGAAACAGCCACTCTGACAACATCAACTTCAGACACTTCCTCAACACAACAAGACTTGCTGTTCCAAGAGCATGGTATGTTGCAACAGATGACGAAGTATTCGGAAAGTACCTTGCAAAGGCTAAGAAACTCATCGGCGACGACAGAGTTGATATGCCACACAAGCCAGCTTACCTTGACTGATTTGTCTAAGCTTATGAGGCTCCCAACCGGGAGCCTTTTTTTTTATTTAATGGTCTAATCAAAATGGAGGGAATATGATCAAAGCATTGGTTTTTGACTTTGTGCAGACACTTGGAGATGCTGCCAGCGGTTATAAGGACGGTGAGAAGAATGCCCAGAACAAGCTGATCGAGGCTATGGGAATAACTGACACCGAAACATTTATGACTCACTTCCGTGAAATCCGGAAAAAGCACTTCCTTGCAGCTGACTTCGACCGCAAGAACCAGTGGAAAGAACTTCAGGCACTCTATGGAAAAGACCTTGGTGAAGCATTCCTTGATAAGCTGGCAGACGAGTACTGGCAGTTTGTAATCGATGCCATGAAGCTTTTCCCGGAAGCAGAAGAAGTTATCATAGACCTTAAGAAAAAGTACAAGCTGGGCCTTATCTGCAACTCCCAGCGGGACGGTTCCACCCGGGCACTCCAGAGCCCAGAGTTCGAGCGTGCCTGCAAGTACTTTGACAGCTATATCCTCTCCGGCACCGACGGAATCCCTGCAAAACCGGACCCTGCCCCTTTCAAGATGATGCTTAAGAACCTGGGCGTTACCGAGGACGAGGTCATCTATGTGGGAGACGACTACCGGGTTGATATAGAGGGAGCCCATGGCGCAGGAATAAAATGCGTATGGCTCAAGCACTATTCTGTAAAGCGGAACTGGCCGGAGAACACTCTTGGAGTGCCCGAGATCACCGACCTTAAGCAGCTTGCGGAGCTTGACCTCTTAAAGTAATCAATCTTTAAAATAACATAAAAATTCCTCTTGACTATAAACTTGAGTAAGTATATCATAAACAATAGTTATGAACTTATATCATTTAAAAACCTTCTATTTTACAGCCAAGTACAAGAGCCTTACCAAGGCGGCTGAGTTCCTCTGCATCACCCAGCCGGCTGTAACCAAGCAGATCAAGCAGCTGCAGAGCCACTACAATCTCAAGTTCCTGGACATTATCGGAAAAAAGGTTATCCTTACCGACGCAGGGCTTAATCTCTACACTATTGCAGAGCGGATTTTTGACATGGAGTCCCAGGCCGAAGAGGCTATCAAGGACTTCCAGGAGTACAACAAGGGCAAGATAAGCATCCTGGCTTCCGAGAGCTTCGGATCTTACCACATCCCTTACATCATCCGGGACTTCAAGCAGACCCGGCCCGAGATCAGCATCTCTATCCAGACTGCCACAAACAAGGATATCATCGAGAGCATATCAGAGCTCAAGGAAGATATCGGATTCATCTCTGCCCCTGTGCAGAACCCCAAGATTTCTGTCCACGAGATTCTGGAGGACGAGATTGTGCTGGTGGCAAGCCCTAACTGTAAGTTCACCAACACCCAGGAGCTCAACCTGCTGGATCTGGAGGGAAAAGAGATAATCATGCACGAGCAGGGCTCTGTGATCCGCAAGGTTGTGGATGCTTTCCTTAAGAAGAACAAGATTGATATGTGCATGAAGTACGAAATATCCAACAGCGAGGCTATCAAGAAGCTGGTGGAAAGCAACATGGGAATGGCTTTCCTGACCAAGAGCATTGTACATAAGGAGATTAAGAGCGGCGAACTTATTGCTATTCCTGTGCCTGACAAGAACTTCAGGCGCAAATATTATATGATCTACCACAGCGAGAAATATTTCTCCAAACCACTTAAGGATTTCCGCGATCTTATAATGAGGTGGGCCGACATCTATCCGACTATTTCAGGCTGACATGGAACTTCTGCCCCTGGTAAAACACATAAAGAATGCCGGCTCCTTTGCCCTCGATGCCCAGAACAGCGCTGTCCGTTCATTCAAGACCGACGGCTCTGTTGTGACTGCAGTGGACATAGCGATAAACAAGGCTCTCACAAGTGTGATCCAGGAGTATTATCCCGGCGTGAACATAATCGCCGAAGAAGCTTCATCCAGCTCCTATAATCCAGATTATGAATACACCTTTGCCCTTGATCCCCTGGACGGCACCGACACCTACAGCATGGGAATGCCGGGCTGGTGCATAGCACTGGGGCTTTTAAAGAACCTGGAGCCAGTAGGCGGTATTGTTTATGCACCCTCCTGGGGACCTGTCGGAAGCCTGCTGGTGGCCGAAGAGAATGGCAGTGTCTCATTGAACGGAAGGGCTTTTAAAATAGAGAAGGAGACTGCCCATCCCATGCAGGTGATGGCACCCTCCACCGCCCACCGTTATTTCGATTATTCCAGCTTCTACGGCAAGGTGCGTAACTCAGGCTCCTCCATAATAAGTATGTCTGCCATCATCCTTCATTCCCAGGTAAGCGGAGCCCTCATCAACAACAGCTTTATCTGGGACATAGCAGCTTCCCATGCAGTGATCAGGAAGCTTGGTTTCGAACTTGAATACTTGAATGGAAAAAAGATAGAATATAAAGAGCTGGTGGACCGGAGCGCACTACGGGATTACGCAGTATGCGGCACTCCCGAGGCAGTGGAGGCCATCCGCAAAAGTTTTGTGAGGAAATAATGAAAGACAAGTGTTGTTGCAACGATGTTTTGAATGAGGCAAAAGAAGTTGTCTCCGACATCGGTGGAACCAAGGACAGGATTATCCCGCTTCTTCAGGAGATCCAGAGACGGCGTGGCTACCTGGCCGAAGATTTGGTGAATGCAGTTGCCGAGGTGACAGGGATAAAGCCGGCTGAATTCTTCAGCGTAGGAACCTTCTATTCTCAGTTCCGCTTTACCCCCCTTGGAAAAAATATAGTTAAGCTCTGCAAGGGAACTGCCTGCTTTGTGGCTGGTGCCGACTCCCTTATAGTTGAGGCGGAAAGCTACCTGGGAATAAAGAGCGGCGGGACCACTCCCGACAAGCTTTTTACACTGGAGATAGTCTCCTGTCTGGGCTGCTGTTCCCTGGCACCGGTAGTCATGATCAACGGCAAGGTTTATGGAAAGATGACCAGAGCCCGCCTTAAGGAGCTTTTGGAGGAGTACCGGAAATGAAGACAGATATCATAGTTGGACTTGGCTCCTGCGGAATTGCATCCGGTGCCCAGGAAGTCTACGACTTTTTCGAGAAGAATATAGGCAGTTCAGATATTGCCCTTAAGAAGACCTCATGCATTGGAATCTGCTTTCAGGAACCCATTGTTGAGGTTGTAGCAGATGGCGTTAAGACAGCATTCGGCAAGGTTGATGTTGCTTTTGCAGAAAAGCTTCTTGAAGGAGTTAAATGCGGAAAGCTGCCGGAGACAAACCGCATCTTTGAAGATGAAGGGACAAAGAGTTTCGTCGGTCCACAGGTTAAGATAGCTCTTAAAAACTGTGGAAAGATAGACCCTGAGAACATAGATGAATACATTGCCACCGGTGGTTACGAGGGAATAAAGAAAGCCTTGACCATGAGCGGTGATGATGTGATAAACCTGCTGAAGGAATCGGGCCTCAAAGGGCGTGGTGGCGCCGGCTTCCTGACCGGCCAGAAATGGGCCTTCCTCAAGGGTGCCAAAGGGGATAAGAAATACCTGGTCTGCAATGCGGACGAAGGAGACCCCGGTGCATTCATGGACCGTGCCATCCTGGAAGGCGACCCCCACAGTGTTATCGAAGGTATGCTTATAGGGGCTTATGCAACCGGGGCCGACGAAGGCTATATCTACTGCCGCGCCGAGTATCCTCTGGCACTCAAGCGTCTTAAGATAGCAATTGCAGCAGCCGAGAAACAGAATCTTCTTGGTGACAATATTTTAGGTACAAAGCTCTGCTTCAAGCTCCATGTAAAGGAGGGAGCCGGCGCCTTTGTATGCGGCGAGGAGACAGCCCTTATCGCTTCTATCGAAGGAAAGCGGGGCATGCCTCACCTCAGGCCTCCATTCCCTGCAGAATCTGGAGTAAACAGCAAGCCTACCAATATCAACAACGTGGAGACCTATGCCAACGTGCCCCGCATTCTGGTATCAGGGGCTGCATCCTTCAATAAATATTCCTATGGCCAGAGCTTCGGAACCAAAGTCTTTGCCCTGGCTGGAAAGGTTAAGAGGGTAGGTCTGGTGGAAGTTCCTATGGGACTTACCATCCGGGAGATTGTAGAGAAAATCGGAGGAGGCTCCTCCACCGGTCTTCCCCTTAAGGCAGTCCAGATGGGCGGTCCGGCCGGCGGTTGTATCCCGGAAAGCCTGTTTGACACTCCTATCGACTATGCCTCTATAGGCGCAACCGGAGCCATCATGGGCTCCGGCGGTATGATAGTAATGGACTCATCCTCCTGTATGGTGGATGTTGCCAAATACTTCCTCCAGTTCACCCAGGCTGAGTCCTGCGGTAAATGTACTTTCTGCCGCATAGGTACAAAGCGTATGATGGAAATCCTTGAACGGATAACCCAGGGGGAAGGGACTATGGAAGACCTGGCTCTACTTGAGGAACTGGCAGATGTTGTGGGTAAATCCTCTCTCTGCGGCCTTGGCCAGCTGGCACCTAACCCGGTAAAGACCACACTCCGCTATTTCAAGGACGAATACATAGCTCATATAAAAGATAAAAAATGTCCTGCAGGAGTCTGCAAACCTCTCATCAAGATTGAGATAGAAGCTGACAAGTGCAAGGGCTGTACAGCCTGCTCCAAGGTTTGTCCGGCCGGTGCTATAACAGGTTCTGTAAAGAAGCCGCATGTCATCGATCCTGCCAAGTGTGTGCGGTGCAAGATGTGTATTGAGAAGTGTAAGTTCGGGGCTATAAGGGTTATCTGATATGAACGAAGTGAATCTTAAAATAAACGGAATAGATGTTACAGTTCCTCAGGGAACAACAATATTGGAAGCTGCCCGCAAATGCGGCTTCGACATACCGACCCTGTGCAACGCCCAGGGGCTTCAGCCTTTCACCAGCTGCTTTGTATGCGCTGTAAAAGTGGAGGGAGGCAAGGGTAACTTTGTCCCATCCTGTGCCACTAAGGTGCGGGAAGGAATGGTTGTCACCGTGGAAGGTGGCGAGGTGGACAAGGCACGGAAGATGTGCATCAACCTGCTGGTATCCGACCACTGCGGCGACTGTATGCCGCCATGCCAGTCCGAATGTCCTGCCAACATCCCCATAAAGGATTTCATGGCTTTGGTGGCAGAAGGAAAAGAGCTGGAAGCAGCTGACAAGATAAGGGAAAAAACACCATTTGCAGGCTGTCTTGGCCGTATCTGCCCGCGCCCCTGCGAGGATCAGTGCCGCAGGACCAGAGTGGAAGAGCCCATGTCTATCTGCTACATGAAGCGCTATATTGCAGATACCGAGAAAAAAGAGAAAGGAGCTCCTCAGTTCCCGAAGGCTTCCCCTGCTACCGGCAAGAAGGTGGCTATCATAGGTGCAGGCCCTGCCGGAATGGCAGCCGCCTACTACTTGGCATTGGCCGGCCACAAGGTTACAGTATTCGAATCCCACGCCAAATCCGGCGGTATGCTCCGTTACGGAATCCCATACTACAGGCTGCCCGACTCTGTCCTCATGGATGAGTTCGGTGCTATAGAGAAGCTGGGAGTAGAAGTAAAATACAATACTGCTATCGGCAGGGATATAAAGGCAAAGGAGCTGGAAAAAGATTTTGACGCACTCCTTATTGCCGCCGGTGCCCAGGGCTCTTCCTCCATGCGCATAGAAGGGGAGAGAAATGAGGGAATTTATGCCGGAATCGAAGTTTTAGGCAAGGTTGCCGAAGGTGAGAAAGTGGACCTGGGCACCAAGACCTTTATAGTGGGCGGCGGAAACACTGCTATCGATGCCGCACGGACCGCAGTCCGGCTGGGCTCCAAGGCCATCATCCTGTACCGCAGGACCAGGGCGGAGATGCCGGCCAGCGATTTCGAGATAGAGGAGGCCTTGGCCGAAGGGGTGGAGATACAGTATCTCACCGCCCCCCTTGCCGCAGAGCGGACAGGTGATGGCCTGGCTCTCAAGTGCATCAGGATGCAGCTTGGAGAGCCGGACGCCTCAGGGCGTCGGAGCCCAGTGCCGGTAGAAGGCTCTGAGTTCACCGAAAGCTGCACCTCCATAATCGCCGCCATCGGGCAGCGGGTTATTACCGACTGCTTCGCCGACCTGGGCATTGAGCTTACCAAACGGGGAACTGTGGCTGCAGACTCAAAGACATTCATGACCTCACGGCCGGGCATCTTTGCTGCCGGCGACTGCCAGTCCGGCGCAGATATCGCTGTACGTGCCGCTGCCGCAGGACGTAAGGCTGCATACTCCATAAACCAGTATTTGGCAGGGGAAGAAGTTACAGGAGAACCAGTGCTCTTCAACTCCTCCATGGGACCTCTTGATGAAGTTCCGGAATCCCTTTTCGAAGGCAAGGAGAAGGCAGCACGCATCACTATGCCTGTGATCGGAATGGGTAAACGGAAAACCAGCTTCCAGGAGATAGAGACCGGCTTTACACCAGAGAAGGCAAGAGCAGAGGCACAGCGGTGTCTCAAGTGCGGCTGCGAGAAGGAGAAAGACTGCAAGCTCCGTGAATATGCGACACGCTATGGTGCCGATGCCCATCTCTTCAAAGGGGAGAGAAGAGGCTACAGCAGGGACGATTCCCATGAAGATATACGCATCGAGACAGGAAAGTGCATAAGCTGCGGTTCCTGTGTCAGAGCCTGTGCCGAGATCAAGGGACTAAACATCCTCTCCTTCGACGGCCGTGGTTTCAAGACACGGATGCATGCTCCTTTCGGCCACTCCCTGGTGGACACAAAGTGTGACGGCTGCGGCGAGTGTGTAAAAGTATGCCCTACCGGTGCAATCATGGGCAAAAATGGAAAAGTATGATGTCATAATCTGCGGCGCAGGCCCTGCCGGTCTTATGACTGCCTTTACCCTTGGCAGCACCACAGCCGGCAGCCTTAAGATTCTCCTCCTGGACAGAAGAGAGCCCTGGAGGGAGCCGGTCTGCTGTGCTGAGGCCGTAGGCAACAGTGCATTCAGCAACTTGCTGCCCGTAGATCCAACTTTTGTCCGCTGCTACGGCTCATGGATCAAGTATACATCTCCCAAAGGATATACTGCAGGAATCTACGAAAAAGACCGCAGTATCATCCTGAACCGGGCCCGGTTTCACCGGTGGCTTTGGGACAGGTGTCTGGAAGTAGGTGTGGATTGCAGATGCAATACTGCGGTGAAAGCTCTTGAGCGCAAAGACAGCTGGTGGGATGTTACAGTTGAGAAAGAGGGTTCCCAGCGCATAATCTCAGCTCCCGTAGTTGTAGATGCCACTGGACCGGGAGGGATTATCCGGGAAAGAGAGAATATGGCTCTTGCCATTTTTGCTGTTGCAGAGGGTGTTCACTGCAATAAAGAAGCTTTACAGTTTTTCTACGGCTCTGTTTTCGCCGATGGATACGGCTGGATATTTCCCCGGGATGATGATGCTGTGAACATCGGCCTTGGAATGTCATTAGGGGCCGCCCAGGGCCTTTCCCTTCGCCAGAAACTGCTGGATTTTATCTTCAGAAATAATCCTCATGCCAAGATCAGAACCATATGCGGCGGCAAGGTACCGCTCCATGGTACACACCACAGGCCCTTTGCCATGCATGGCCTTTTCAAGGCAGGAGATGCTGCAGGTTGTGTTGACCCGATCTGGGGATCTGGCATTACAGAAGCCCTTTTCTGTGGAAAGATTGTTGGAGAGAACATCCCCGATTGGCTGGGAAAAACTGATGCGGAAGAACGCTGCCATGTGGAAGACCGTATGATGGATCAATGGATGGAAAAGTATGGTTCTATTTACCAGAGCGCTGCCCGGGTGAAGGGTGTTCTGGATACCATAACAGATGACCAGTGGGATGTATTTCTGCATAAGGTCTCGCAGCTGCCTCAGGAAGAGCAGACAGATATTATGCACACCATCAGTAGTTCTCCTTGGCTTACCCCGCTGATAATCTGGAGAATATATGTGGACTCAAAAAGTAAAAACTTTTTCTGATTGCTATTTACAAAAAAAGATAAACTTGATAATCTACCAAAACGAGGTGAAGAAATGGCTAGAAGATGTGATTTATGTGGAAAAGGTGTAATGACCGGAAACAATGTAAGCCACGCACAGAATAAGACAAAGAGAGTATGGAAACCAAATCTTCTTAAGATGAGAACAGTTATTGATGGAAGAATTATGACAGTAAAGATTTGTACATCATGCCTTAAGAGGGGATTCCTTACAAAGGCTTGAGTTTTGACATTGTGTATGAAAGGGGTTACAATAAGGTAACCCCTTTTTTTTTAGGAGAAGAGAATGAGTGACAGAAATCCTCCTTTCACCTACAGGCCGCCTCAGTTCAAGATGCCGAGCCGCAAGACCCTTACCACCATCATTCTTGGTGTGATTATTGTGGGAATGCTGGCAACAGGTATCTATCAGGTGGACCAGCGGGAAGAGGCAGTAATACTTTTACTTGGTAAATTCAACCGGATTACAGGACCGGGACTTCATATGAAGCTTCCTTTCGGCATTGAGCGGAACTACAATGTCCCCACCCAGGTGATCCAGAATATGTCCTTCGGATTCAGGACCAACGAGTACGGCGGTGCCCAGACCAACGACTATCCTGATGAATCAGTCATGCTGACAGGCGACCTTAACATCGTGGATGTGGAGTGGATCATCCAGTACCGTATCACAGACCCACGTGCATGGCTTTTCAATGTGCTTGAGAAGGAGAAGACCATAAGGGATATCTCCCAGTCTACACTTAACATGCTGGTGGGAGACCGGACTATCATGGATGTAATCGGCGAGGAGCGGAACAACATAGAGATACAGGGACAGGAGCTTATGAACAGCGTCCTGGGAAGCTACAACCTGGGTATCAACGTGATTGCGGTAAAGCTCCGGAACATTGTTCCGCCACGGGGCGAGGTGCAGGATGCCTTTGAGGATGTCACCAAGGCCCAGCAGGATATGAACCGCTTCATCAACGAAGGTAAAGAGGCCTATAACAACGAGATTCCTAAAGCCCGGGGTCAGGCTGACCAGATTGTGCAGGAGGCTATGGGTTATTCCAAGGAGAGGGTGAACCAGGCTCAGGGAGAGGCAGCCCGCTTCAACTCTGTTTACGAAGAATATGCCAAGAGCAAAGATATAACCAAGACACGGCTCTACATCGAGATGATCGAGTCTGTCCTCAAGAACGGCAATGCAGGAGACCTGGTGGACAAGAACCTGGAGAACTTCCTGCCCCTTAAGAATCTTCAGAGTCAGGGAGGTGCAAGATGAGTCCAAAGAAAAATCCTGACATAAAGATCACATTAGGTGCGCTGATAGTGCTGGTTGTCCTTTTTGTGGCGGCCGGTCCTATGTATATCCTTTCCGAAGGGGAGCAGGCTATTGTGGCCCGGTTCGGTCGGATTATCAAGACAGAATATAACGCAGGTCTCAAGTTCAAGGTCCCAATCGTGGACAAGGTGACCAAGTATCCTAAGAAGATTATGGCATGGGACGGAGAGTCCCAGCGTATCCCTACCAGGGAGAAGCTGTTTGTCTGGGTTGATGCCACTGCACGGTGGAAGATTGTGGATCCGGCCAAGTTCTATGCTTCTGTAACAACTATCAATGCAGCCCAGGGCCGTCTGAACGAAATCATCGAGTCATCGCTGCGTACTGTAATTTCCCAGAACTTCCTCCGGGAGGTTGTCCGGAACTCCAATGTGATCAACGAGATCAAGCGGGAGTCGGAGCTTATGGTTGAAGGGGAGAGTATAGAAGACAGCATCGAGGAAGGTCTTGAGAACGGTGCCAAGAAGCAGGTTCTTAAGGATCCTTCGGGACAGACCCAGACTATTGTGATTTATGATTCCATCGAGGTTGGGCGTAATGCCCTTTCCGAGGAGATGCTGGTGGCTGCCAGCCGGCTTACACCTGAGTTCGGTGTGGAGCTTATCGATATCATCCTTCGGCAGATCAAATATTCCGATGACCTGACCGAGAGCGTATACAAGAGGATGATCAAGGACAGGAACCAGATAGCACAGGCTTACCGCTCCTATGGAGAAGGTAAGAAGCTGGAGTGGCTGGGAAGGCTTACAAACGAGAGGATGTCCATCATCTCAGAGGCCAACAAGAAGGCTAACGAGATCAAAGGACAGGCCGATGCCGAGGCTACCGCAATCTATGCTGACGCCTATTCCAAAGACGAGGAGTTCTTCGAGTTCTGGCGGCTTATGGAGAGCTACAAGGATACAATTCCGGCCTTCAACAAGATTTTCTCCACCGGTATAGAGTACTTTAAATATCTGGGCGACAAAAAGCCGTAAGGAGAAGCTATGTCTTTGCCTCAAGTTGTTCTTAAAAAGGGGAGGGATATGCCTCTAAAGGGTGGCCACCCCTGGGTTTTCTCCGGTGCCATAGAGAAGGATGTGGACCGCTCTTTGAATCTTAAGCCAGGTTCTCTGGTGGATGTATTCTCAGCCGACGGCCAGCTGCTGGGTACCGGCACATGGCATGGAAGAAACAGCATCCGGGTGCGGATGGTGAGCCGGGAGCATATAGATAGCTTTACCCAGTCCTTCTTCACCAGCCGCTTCAGGGCACTCCTGAAGCAGAAGCGTGCGCTTCTGGAAGCCGATACCACCGGCTTCCGGCTGGTGCATAGCGATGCAGACGGCTTTCCTGGCCTTATTGTGGATGTGTTCGGCAGCATCGCCGTGTTCCAGCTGTCGGCAGAGGGCTTCGAGGAGGCCTCGGATTTGATTACAAAGGCACTGGTTGAGGTACTTTCCCCCAAATGCGTGGTAAAACGCTCTGACGACGTTTCTCGTGTCCCTGTGGTCACTTTCGGAGAGAACATAGACAAGGCAATATTCTTTGAGAACGGCCTTAAGATGATAGCCCTCTGCCAGAGCGGCCAGAAGACAGGCTTTTTCCTGGACCAGCGTACTGCCCGGCAGGCCCTCCGTTTCATGGCCAAGGGGAAAAAGGTGCTGGACCTCTTCTGCAACTCCGGCGGCTTCTCCCTTTCTGCGGCGGCAGGAGGGGCAGTGCAGGTCACTGGTGTGGATGTCTCCGACAGGGCTCTGTCTCTCCTTAAGGAGATGGTGCGGCTGAATAAGATTCCTGAGAAAACCTGCGATGTGAAGACTGTGAACCGGGATGTGTTCGAATACCTGGATATGGTCCGCCCCGGTTCCTATGACATAATAGTGTGCGACCCTCCTGCCTTTGCCAAGAGCCACGATGCTGTGGAGCAGGCACGTAAGGCCTATGTGCGGCTTAACCGGAAATGCTTTGAGAAGCTGAACAGCGGCAATATCCTTATAACCAGCTCCTGCTCCGGTGCAGTGACTATGGAGGATTTCCGGGATTGCGTTAGGATTGCCGCAGGGCAGAGCGGCCGGGATGTCCGCATCCTTGCTGTCCTTTCCCAGCCTGCCGACCACACTCTCAAGATGTCTTTCCCCGAGGGGCAGTATCTTAAGACCTTTATTCTGCAGGTATTGTGAGGCTATTTATGGAAAACAGAAAAGAGCTTTTTGACCAGTTCTGCGGCATAATCGAGAAACTTAGGGCCCCTGACGGATGTCCCTGGGACAGGAAACAGACAGCCGAAAGCCTGCGGAAGAGCCTTCTGGAGGAGTGCAATGAGGCTATAGAGGCCATTGACAAGAAAGATGATGAGAACCTCTGCGAAGAGCTGGGAGATGTGCTTTTAGTGCTGGGTATGATAGCCCGGATCAAGGAAGAGGCGGGAAGCTTCTCCATCTCTGATGTCCTCTCCGGCGTTAATGCCAAGCTTATAAGAAGGCACCCTCATGTGTTCGGCGATGCCAAAGCCAGCTCTCCCGAAGAGGTGATCAAACTCTGGAACCAGGTCAAGGCAGAAGAAAAGAAGGCAAAAAAAAGTTGATCCACACCCGATTCGAACGGGTGACCTCCTCCTTAGGAGGGAGGCGCTCTATCCAGCTGAGCTAGTGGACCAACGGATTAACTATAATCAAAAACCGGCTTTACTGCAAGGATGTTTTTGTCTTCTCCTCCTGGAGCTTACGGCTCAAAGATATCAGTAAAGTATAGAGTTCCTCAATATGCTCCCGGTTGAAGGCTGTGTGGGTCATGCTCTGCACCTTAAGGATCTTCTCTTTCTCCCGTGCTTCATCACGTATAGGCAGTCCAGCGGCTTTCTTATATTCGGCGAGACGTTCCGATATCTCCATCCGCTTCTCAAAAAGTTTCACAATCTCTGCATCCACAGCATCTATCTCTTTTCGTAATTCCTTAAGATCCATACGATACTCCTACTAAACATTCCATGTCGGCAGTCTGGGGATAGAAGTCGAACATGTCGAAGTTCTCTATCTTATAACCGGACCGCACCAGCTCCCCCAAATCCCTTGCCAGGGTGACAAAGTTGCAGGAAAGGTAGAAAAGCCTCTTTGTCTTGAGCTTTATCAGGTACTGCCGTACAGCAGGGGAGAGCCCTGTTCTTGGCGGGTCTGCGAATACTGTGTCGGCCTTGCTGCATTTACGTTTAGACTTGACCCAGTCCTCGCATCTCATGTTGAAGAATCTGCAGTTGGGCTGAAGGCCTGTGTTGAGGGCTCCGTACCTGGCCGAGACAGGGCTCTCCTCCACAAATATAAGCTGCTGGAACCGGTCTGCAAAGAATATGCCTGGCACTCCGATGCCGGAGTAAAGGTCAAGGTATGTATTGCCCCCAGTCACCATGCCGTCCAGTACTGTGAGCATTTTCTCAAACATAGCCCGGTTGCTCTGGAAGAAGCACTGTGGGCTGGCTTTCAGCACCTTGCCCTTTATGCTTATATCCAGGGCCTTATCCCCGGCGGCTGCACCGAACACCTGCTCCCCGTCCGGGGCAAAGAAGGTGGTGCGCTCCTTTATATTCAGGCTCCCCGCAGTTTCCGCACCCGCACCACCGCCGGCCAGAAGCCGGTTCAGTCCGGGACAGCAGGTGTTGCAGCTGGAGGTGCGGAGCACTGTGTTTGAGCCGCTGGCCATGAACCCGGCCCCGCCCCCTTCTGCAGGATGGAGCTGTACCCGTACCCGGTAGCCGTAGGGCTCGGATGGATGCACTGCCACAGGCGGGGCACCTATATGCCCGGTCCGCTCCAGCGCCTCGGCCAGCATCTCTTTCTTAAGCTCCAGCTGCCGGCTGTAGCCTATGTGCTGCAGCGTGCAGCCGCCGCACCTGCCGAAGAGCCGGCAGGGCGGAATAATCCTGTCTGGAGAGGCATCAATAATACCCATTATCCTCCCCATCAGGTAGCCTTTCTTTGATTCTGTTATCTCTATCTGAACCTCTTCTCCAGGGATTCCATAGGGAACAAACACAGCCATTCCATCCACATGGGCCAGGCTGCAGCCGTTGGAGAGGAGCTTCTCAAGCCGCACTGTATAGGGCTTAGATAGAAAGTCGCTGGTGCTCATGATACATGGAGTCCCGGAGTGCCTTTACATCATCAGACATCAGGTACTCGTCAAAGCCCATCCGCTTGTCGATGATCTTTCCCTCTGGGCAGAATTCGATTATCCGGTTTGCCACAGTGTCTGCAAACTGATGGTCATGAGTATTCATCAGAATGACACCTGTGAACTCGGTAAGACCGGTGTTCAGGGCCTGTATGGACTCAAGGTCCAGATGGTTGGTAGGCTCGTCAAAAATCAGGGTATTGGCACCGCTCAGCATCATCTTGGCCAGCATGCACCGCACCTTCTCACCACCGGAAAGGACATTCACGCTCTTAAGTGCCTCGTCGCCGGAGAAGAGCATACGCCCCAGGAAACCCCGGAGATAACTTTCATCATCAGAGGTTGTATACTGCTGGAGCCACTGCACCAGGTTCATCTTGTCGGTGAAGTAGCTTGAGTTGTCCTTAGGATAGTAGGCGGGGGTGATGGTCAGACCCCACTCGTAACTGCCAGAATCGGGCTTAAGCTCGCCTGATACAATCTGGAAAAGGGTAGTTTTGGCCAGGTGGTCAGGCCCTACAAATGCAATTTTATCTCCGTTCTGCACATTCAGGGAGAAGTTCTGCAGCACAGGCACACCATCTATAGTCTTTGAAATGTTTTTCACGTCCAGAATATTCCGTCCGCATTCCCGCTCCGGCTTGAAGCTGATATATGGGAACTTTCGGCTGGTGGAAGGCATCTCCTCCAGTGTCAGTTTCTCTATTACTTTCTTGCGGGATGTAGCCTGCTTTGATTTGGCGGCATTGGATGCAAACCGTTGGATGAACTCCTTCATTTCGGCAATCTTGTCCTCCCGCTTCTTCTTCTCATCTTTACGTTGCTTTGCAGCCAGCTGGCTTGCCATGTACCAGAAGTCGTAGTTTCCGGCATACAGCTTGATCTGGCCGAAGTCGATATCGGCAATATGTGTGCACACTGTGTTAAGGAAGTGACGGTCGTGGGAGACCACAATTACAGTGTTGCTGTAGTGGTTTAAAAAATCTTCCAGCCAGCTGATGGATTCAAGGTCCAGGTGGTTGGTAGGCTCGTCCAGAAGCAGGATATCGGGGTTTCCGAAGAGGGCTTGGGCTAAAAGTACCCGTACTTTGTCACCGCCGTCCAGCTCCTTCATAAGCTTGTCGTGCATCTCCTCAGGGATTCCCAGACCTGCCAGCAGGGTTGCAGCCTCTGGCTCGGCCTCCCAGCCGTTCATCTCGGCAAACTCGCTCTCCAAAGCCGATGCCTTTATGCCGTCCTCCTCGGTGAAGTTCTCCTTTGCATATATTGCATCTTTCTCTATCATCACATCGTAGAGCTTCTTATAGCCCATGATTACGGTGTGCATGACAGTATATTCATCAAACTCAAAGTGGTTCTGCTTGAGCACCGACATACGCTCGCCGGGAGTGATGGTCACAACGCCCTCAGAAGGTTCTATCTCCCCTGAAAGAATCTTTAAAAAAGTTGATTTTCCTGCGCCGTTGGCCCCGATAAGGCCGTAGCAGTTACCTGGTGCAAACTTGAGATTCACATCCTTGAACAGGATGCGCTCGCCATATTTCAATGTAATGCTGCTTGTACTGATCATATTCTGCAGTATAGCGGAAACAGAAGAAAAAGTTAATACCTATTCAGCTGTGAGGGCAATAAAAAAGCCTCCGGAGACAACCCCCGGAGGCCTGATTTCTAACTAATGGTTAAATTAGAAGTCGATCTTTGTAACGAAGTACAGTCCGCCCTTCTCACCAGCAAGTTTCTTGGTGTTAAGAGTTCTTGTTGCAAGGCTTCCGCCTGCAACTGCATCTTCCTCAGCAAAGATGTAACCAAGCTTGTAGCAAACGCCCTTGTCTGGTTTTACAACAACACCAGCTTCGAATGACTGGAATGCCTTGTCGCCAGCACCGTTCTCTTTGAACTTACCAAATGCGAAAGATGCACCAGCGTTAACTCCCAGCCAGTCCAGGAAGAAGTAAGAAGCGTCGATACCGAGTACGGAGAATGCTGAGTTTTCATCAAACACGTCCTCTCCGAAGTAACCACCACAAGATGCACCGATTGATGCACCGAATGCTTCAAATGTTACACCAAAGCCCCATGCGGAACCTCTGTCATCTGCATCTCCAAAGCCTGCGCCGATATATGCTTCAGTTGCATTGATGAAGTGTCCACCGATGATGAAGTTCATGTCGCTGATAGCGAGTGTATACATAGCCTCAACACCAAACAGATTGGAGTCTTCTGCCTGTCCCTTATAATAGTAAGCTTCGAACCACAGTGGAAGACCCATTGAGTCGAAATCGAAACCAGAACCAATAAGGCATTCAAACTCGTCATCGCCGCCGTCCTTAACACCTACTGTGTCGAACTGCCATGCGAAGTATGGCTGTACCAGTCCGTCTACGAAGTTAAGAGAAATCTTAGCACCGAAGTCTTTTGCTGTATCAACGTTTCCGATGAAGATATCGCTATCTGCATTCTCATAGTTGTAACCTGTGAAGTCAACCTTATCGAATGTGTCCCAGCTGTTCAGACCGATGTCTGTCTTGATTCCGATTCCGTCAAGGCCGAAGAATTTTCCCCAGTCTGTTACTACGCGGAAATAGTTGAAAGAAGGAGTTCCTTCTGGGTATGTTCCCTGTCTGGCATTCCATTCTCCATCCTCTTCAATCTCAATCTTGATTCCACTGTAATCGCCGATTGTACCATTGAAGTCAACTTCTCCCTTGTCCCACTTGTCAACGAAAGACCTTCCATTGTCTCCGCCATCTTTGTCAAAACCATTAACCATGTAATAGTCGAACTCGCCGCCGATGCTCATCTCTGCGAACATAGGTGCAGCAAGTACAAGTACCATTGCCAAAACTAAAAGTTTTTTCATTTTCTTTGTTCTCCTTTGTTTTGGGGGATCCGAACCAACAGCCCGGATTTACTCCCCTCCAATTTATAATTCAGACATAGTATAACATTCACGCAATATATTGGCAAGTATTTTTTGAAAAATTTTTTTGCCCCTATTTTTGCCCGAATTTTCCCATATTCAGAATTATATATAAATCATCGGCATTGCTGCCGTATAACTTAACCTCTTTGTGCTGTTATATATTATAATGAGGAAATTTGCTCCGGGGACAATCCAGTTATCTTCACTATGGTTTCCACAGAGATGCCTTCTGCCTTCATGCCGCGGGCTGCTGTTTCCAGGCCTTCTGTTCTGCCGTCTTCACGGGCGGTGGCAAGGGCAGCAAGCTTGTCCACTTCGGCCTTATAACGCATCTCCTTCCTAGACCACTCTCTCAGTTCTTTACTTATTTCCATAAGAATCTCTCCCGCCTCCCTTATGCCCTCATTGCTGCTCATGATTTCGTTAAGGAGGTCTCTTTTATTTTTATCCGTGCTTTCTCTTAAGAATATAACCCATTTCTCCAGGTCTGACAAGTTTTTGACGTCCCTGCCGCCTATCCGCAGTAATGGCATCTGTATGAAGACAAAGATGAATGTGTCCTCGATCTTCACCTTCTCGTCCCTTATTATAAGCCTGTGCATGTAGTCGTTGTCCTCGTCGAAAAGGCGGAAGTTTGCGAACATTACATGGTATACCCGCGGGAGTTTCTCATATCTGTCTCCCTTCAGCTCGACGCTGGACATCATGCGGCTTGCATAGTAGATTGACCGCTTGGTCAGGCTATCGTTGTCCTTGCAGGTCTGGATCTCAATGTTTACAAGGTCCCCGTCTTTCATCCTGCACTGCAGGTCAAGGCGTATGTCCTTTGCCTTCTCTGTGTTCTTCGGAAGTTCATTGTTGATGACCTCCACATCTTCGGGCTCATGGCCTATGATTGCCATGACCAGGTTCTTCAGCGCCAGCTTCGTGCCTTGTCCGCTCTGGGTGAAGATTGTCTTGAAGATGCTGTCCTCTTTTGGATCAAGCAGATTCTTGTCCTTTGGAATAAAAATTTTCTCTGTCATAGGATACCCCTTTAAAAAGTCTCTATTCCCTATAACTGCGAAAATGTTATTTTTGATTTGACTTTTGGAAAAATAGTTTGAATTTTGTTTGCGGCGAAAAGGACTTGGCCTTACGGCCCGCACGGCATAAAAAAACCCAGCACATGGCTGGGTTCCTTGTTTGCGGCGAAAAGGACTTGAACCTTCATGGAATTACTTCCATTAGCCCCTCAAGCTAACGTGTCTACCAATTTCACCATCGCCGCAGGTAAAATACACTATATAGAAATCAACCTTGCGTTGTCAATAACTATGCAGTCACTTTTTCATTAAATTTTCAATCAGGTCCAGGAGCTCTGCGAAGTAATCAACAGCTTTCTCCACAGGCGCAGGAGTGCTCATGTCCACTCCAGCTTCCTTAAGGGAATCCAGCGGATAGTTTCTGCCGCCTGAGCACAGGAAATTCAGATAACGTTTCCGTTCTGCCTCGCCGCCGTCCAGCACCATGTCGGCCAGTGCTACGGCTGCTGATATGCCTGTAGCATATTTATATACATAGAAAGCTCTGTAGAAGTGAGGTATGCGCAGCCCCTCCAGGTCGGCCTCTTCCGGCAGAACCACAGCGGGGCCGAAGTAGGCTTCCAGCAGTTTGCGGTATTCGCTGCGGAAAAGCTCTAAGGTAAGGGGCACGCCCGATTCGCCCAAGGTATGCACATTTTTCTCGAACTCAGCAAACATGGTCTGCCGGAAGGCGGTAGCCACGAAATCGTCGGTCTGTTTGCCTGCCAGGTACAGCAGCATGCCAGGGTTGTCTGCATATTTTTTCATAAGATGCCGTGCCAGAAGCTGCTCGTTGAATGTGGATGCAGTCTCGGCCTCGAATATGGTGTAGTCGTAGTTGGGGAATGGATTGGACTTGACGCTGTACCAGGAGTGCATGGAGTGGCCTCCCTCGTGCACCAGCGTAAATAGATCCCGCAGCCTGTCCTCCTTATAATTAAGGAGAATATATGGCCAGCCGGTGTAGCATCCGGCCGAGAATGCTCCGGACCGTTTTCCTTTGTTCTCATACTTATCTACCCAGCCGCCGGTGAGCCCCTGCCTGAGCACGCTGCAGTATTCCTCGCCCAGAGGGGCTACAGCTTCAATCACTTCTTCCACAGCCTCTTCGTAGGTATGCTTTACTTCTACTGCTGAAGTGAATGGCATGTACACATCATAGTGTGCCAGCTTGTCCAGGTTCAGGGCCTGCCGCTTTAGCTCGTAGTAGCGGTGCAGCACCGGGAACCGGCTGTGCATGGTTGCGATAAGGTTGTCATAAACGCTCTGGGGCACGTTGTCAGGACCCAGGGCTGCTTCAAGAGCACTGCCGTAGTTCCTTGCTTTTGCTGTAAATATATCCAGCTGCACATTTCCTGCATACAAAGCTGCGATTGTATTCTTATGCTTGTCAAAACCCTGGTAGAACTGCTGGTAGGCTTTCTGCCGCACTGTGCGGCCCTTGCTCTGAAGGAATGATGTGAATGTGGATTGTGTCAGCGGCTTTTCCTCGCCGTTCTCGGTGATTGTGCCGAATTCCATGTCCACATCTGTTAGGGCAGAGAATGCCTTGTGGGCTGTCATGTCTGATTCGGAATGGAGCGCTAAAAGCTTCTCTTCTTTTTCAGAAAGGATGTGCGGTTTCTGCCGCAGCAGTTTGGAAAGATAGATTGTGTAATCAGCCAGAAGAGGCGACTGCATGAACTGTACTATTTTATCATCATCAATGGCCTGTATCTCAGGCACCAGATAGCTGGTCTCTGCCTCTGCCTTTGTGGCTGTTGAGATATAAAGCCCATACCGTTTCTGGTTCTGCGGGTCGCTTCCATCGGTGGAGAACTGGAGCATGGCATAGCTGCCTGTCTTTTCTGCAAGTATCTGGAATGCTGTCATTGCCTTGAGGCATTCGGCAAGCTTTTCTGCACTCTGGCTCAGTGTCCCTTTGAACCGGGAGAGGGTAGGGATGATGTTGTTCATCTCGGCCAGTGCTTTTTCCCAATCTGCCTCGCTTGCAAAGAGGGAAGAGAGATCCCACTTGTCTTCTTTTTTTATCTGATCCCGGGTCTTTATTTCTGTGCAGAGCATCAGTCCAGTTCCTTGGCCAGAGACTCTATTATAAGTTTTATCTTCCGGCCTGCTTTTCCACGGTGTGACAGCACATTCTTCTCGTCATCGCTCATCTGGGCCACGGTTTTTCCGGATGCCGGGATATATAGCACCGGGTCATAACCGAAACCGTTTTCTCCGGCCGGCTCATGGGCAATTTTTCCCTCCATGGTTTCCTGGGCCACAAAATAGCGGTATTCGTTCATAACCAATACCATGGAGCATACAAAGAAAGCCTTCCGGTCTTTTATTCCTTCCATATTTTTAAGAAGGTAAGCATTCTTCTCTGCATCGTTGAGCTTGAGGCCGTCCTTCATTCCGTAACGTGCAGAATAGATACCAGGCTCTCCGTTAAGGGCAGGGACGGAAAGCCCCGAATCCTCGGCCAGCACCGGTTTGCCCACCATCTTGTGCAGACACAGCGCCTTGCCCAGCGCATTCTCGCAGTATGTGGTGCCGGTCTCGTCATAATCGTATTCAAGGCTCAGGTCTGCCGGGGTCAGGAATCTGTGTTCCGGCATGATCTGTGAGAGCTCTCTGATTTTATTTTTATTCCCGGTTGCAACTAAAATATCCATAGGTGCCTCATTTGATGATTTCTTCGATATTCAGCCCCTCGGGAAGCAGGCTTTCGTTCTTCGACTTGAAATATTCTATTAAAATAGGATACTGGGTCAGAAGCTCGCCATACTTCTTGAGAAGCTCTATTCTCTGGTCAATCTTGGTGTTGAAATCGGTGGTCTCCTTCTCCTGCTGTGCAGCTATCTCCTGCTTCTTCTCCTGGTTCTCCAGGTATTTGGCCTTAGCAGCCTTGTACAGTTCTATGTCAGGGAATTTTGCTTCCACAGTATCAAAGCTGATGATCTCCACGTCGCCTATCTGCTCGCCGATCCTTGTCCTGACTCCATCCTCCAGAGCCTTCTGGGAGAATGTGCTTCCAGACATTGCCTTGGTCATCTCCTCGCCCAGAAGCGATGCTGCTGCGTTCTGGATCTTCTCTTTTACATCGGCATAGAAGGCATCGAGCCCACCATCTCCCAGCACACCTGATGTAGCCATGCCGTACAAAGAATCTTCCTTTATTTTATAGGTGACTGCATATTTTACTGCAAATGAGAAATCTGGCTTGCCAGTCATCTCGGATGCATAGAGATCTCCCGATGGAAGAGCCTGGGCCACCGATATCTCGGCGTTCTGTGTCTCAAGCTGATACATTTTCAGGACATAGCACTTGGGGACAAGCTTCTGCCATCTCCAGTTAAGCTTCCCGCTCTCCATAAATGCGGTATCGTAGCCTGTGATAGTGGAGAATCCCAGGGCCACATTGTTCTCCGGTACCCGGATCCAGCCGAAATAGCCTACAACCCCTGCAATTATAATAAGGAAAATCAACCAGAATATAAATTTTTTCATCAGTCACCTCGCTATAATTACTATATAACATTTATAAGGTTTTTGCACAATTCCATAGTTGTAATATGATATTTTGTTATCGAATTTTGTAAATAAAGTTATTTTCGTTTTAAAAAATGAAGTTTTATTTTCTCATTTTGCCCAAAAGAAAAACTAAAGAGGGAAAACTCCCTATCTGTTTTTGTGTATAGAAACGATTTTTGCCGGTTTATTCCATTTTGTACGAAAAAAAATGTTTGACGATTGCCGTTTTTGAGATATAATTAAATAACCAAAATAATAAAAAGGAGAATTATGATGAAAAAAAGAAGTATTATCGCTGTAATGCTTTTGATCGTTGTTCTGCTTGCATCTTGCGGCGGAAAAGCAGCAGCTCCTGCAGCATCTGCAGAAGCAGCTCCTGCAGCAGCTCCAGTTCAGACTTATAACTGGAAGATGGTATCCTGCTGGGCACCACAGTATCACCTTGGTGACCAGGACCATGAGTTCATCGTTAGAATGAACCAGCTGCTGGGCGACCAGGTTAAGATCGACTACTTCGTTGAGAACGCACTTGTAGGACCAAAAGAGGTTCTCGATGCAGTAAAAGACGATGTTGCACAGATCGGATCTGACTATCCAGGATACTGGGCAGGAAAAGACACAGTATTCAACCTGCTCTCTTCATGGCCAATGTGGATGGATGCATTCGACTACATCAACTGGATCTACTACGATCCAAGCTTCGCTGGAAGAATGAATGATGAAGTTGGAAAGCCAGGCAGCATCGGCGAAGGTATGAAGATTTACCGCGAAGCATATGCTAAGTTCGGCGTAGAAGGAATTCCATTCGGACCTATCACAATCGAGTCTGGTCCTAGAGGAACAAAGCCAATCAAGTCTCTGGAAGACTATAAGGGCGTTAAGATCAGAATGTCCGGTTCTGCTCAGGGCCAGATCCTGAAGAAGATCGGAGCTGCACAGGTAGGTATCCAGTCTTCTGAGGTATACCAGGCTATGCAGACTGGCGTTATCGACGTAGCAGAGTCCTGTACTCCATACCTCGACTGGGGTCTGGGATACAACGAGATTTCAAAGTATTCATCACACCCAGGCTGGCACCAGCCAGGTTCAATGTGCTGTCTGCTTTTCAACAAGGCTAAGTTCGACGCACTTCCAGCAAACATCAAGGCTGCTATCGAGATTTCTGCTCAGGCAACAGCTCTTCAGACACTGGCTATGGAGGATAGAACCTCCGGTATCTACACCAACAAGTTCAGAGACGAAGTTGGCGTAAAGTCATACCAGCTGCCAGAATCTGACCTCAAGAGACTTTCTGAGATGTCAAGAGAGATTATGTATGATTTCGCATCCAAGAACCCACTGTTCGCAAAATGCGCATACTCAATGGCTTCATATATGCATGAGTACCAGTACTGGAGACAGCTCAACTCTGTTTACGGACATGGTTATGCAGATCTGCAGCTTCCTGACCTTGCTAAGCTGAAGAGCTTCGTAAAATAAGGATCTGTTGATTTTTTAAAATCAGGGGCGCGGGTTATCCCAGATAGCTCGCGCCTTTTTTTCCTTTTCCTTTAAATTAATGAGCATAATTATTTAGGAGAATTCAAAAAAATGAGAAAACTGGCAAATACTATATCTTCCGCCATCGATGGACTCAGCGACTGGACCGGTAAGATTTGTATGTGGTCTGCTTTTATCGGAATGTTGATTATGGTCTATGAATGTTTCACCCGGTATGTCCTGCACTATGCAAACGACTGGGTATTCGAGGTCACAACAATGATCTATGCATTCCACTTCACAATGTGTGCCTCATACGCACTTAAGAATGGTGCCCATGTTGCTATCGACATCGTATCTGGAAAATGCAGCAAGAGAGTTCAGGGAATCCTGGATATCATCTCTTACTGTATTTTCTTCTTCCCATCCGTTGGAATCGTATTCTGGAGGGGAATAAAGTTCGCGGCAGACTCCTGGGCAATCCACGAGGTTTCTTGGTCAGAATATCCAGCACCAATTTATCTCCAGAAGACTATTATTCCTGTAATGTCTTTCCTGCTGCTTCTCCAGGGCTTTGCTATCTTCCTGAGAAGAATCGAGATGATTGTTGACGGTGATAATTACAAGGAGGCTAAGTAATGGGTTTCGCAGGTTTTGCAATGTCCTCCGGCTTTGTAGCCGTGGCAATGTTCTTAGGTCTTCTTGGAGGACTTTTCCTGGGCCATCCGCTGGCATTCGTACTGGGCGGTCTGGCTACTATATTCGGCTGGCTGAGCTCCAAATATCATGCTTCATTCCCAGCCCTCTTCATGAATAAATTCAATGCACAGATGTCAAACTACACCTATGTAGCGATCCTCTACTTCATATTTATGGCAAACTTTATGAGTGAGTCGGGTATGGCGGAAGGATTGTTCAAGTCGGTGCAGTATCTGTTCGGACCGGTCCGCGGTGGTATCGCAGTTGCAGTAATCATTGTATCTACACTGCTGGCAGCTTGTACCGGTACAACAGGAGCTTCCTGTGTAACCATGGGAGTTCTTGCACTTCCTATCATGAAGGAAAATAACTATTCCATGAAGCTGGCCTGTGGTTCTATCGCAGGTTCCTCGGCTCTTGGTATTCTTATTCCGCCTAGCATCATGCTTCTGGTATTGGCAGAGCTTTCAGGCTGTTCTGTAGGACAGCTGTTCGCAGGTTCTGTACTGCCTGGTATAGCTCTTGCTCTTATGTACTGTATCTACACACTGTATCAGTGCTGGAGATACCCTTGGAAGGGACCAGCTCTTCCACTGGAAGTAAGAAGACAGGTTACTACCCCGCAGCTTATCAGGATGCTTATCCTCAACATGGTTCCACCGCTGCTCCTTATCGTTGCAGTACTGGGCGTACTGTTCACCGGTGTGGCAACTCCTACCGAGGCTTCTGCAGCAGGTGCATTCTGTGCATTCGTAATGTGGATCTGCTACGGCAAGTTCTCATGGAAGGGCCTTGTAAAGATTATGATGGATACAGCAAACACAGTATCCATGGTACTTATCGTAATGACAGGCGCCGGATTCTTTACAGCTATCTTCATGGGTCTTGGTGGTGGTGCCGTTATCCAGAACCTGATTCTTGGAATCGGTCTTGGAAAGTGGGGAACTTTCGCAGTAATGATGCTTATCTGCTTCTTCCTGGGTATGTTCCTTGACTGGACAGCTATCCTGATGATCACAATGCCTATCTATATTCCAATCTGTAAAGAGATCGGATTCGACATCATGTGGTTCACAGTATCAATGGCTGTAATGCTTCAGGACTCCTTCTGTACACCTCCATTCGGATACAACCTCTTCTATCTTAAGGGTATTGCACCTGAGGGAGTCACAACAGAGGATATCTACATGGGTACTATTCCATTCTGGGCTATCATGGAGCTCGGTCTGGTACTTTGCTGTACATGTCCATGGTTGATTACTTGGCTGCCAAGCAAGGTAATCACACAGGGCGGTTGATTTTAAAGGAAGGTAAAAAATGGGATGTTGTTGTAAGGCTGCTGTTTTTGAAGAAGCAGGAAAGCCTATTGAGATTAAAGAGTTTGAGATTCCTCAGACACTTGAGGAAAAGGCTATTCTGGTTAAAGTCACATTTGCAACTATCTGCGGATCAGACTTGCACACTATTATGGGAAGAAGAAAAGAGGCTACACCTCTTATCCTGGGACACGAGATTATCGGTACTGTTGAGAAGCTGGGTTCTCCTAACCTGAAAGACGGTTATGGCAACACACTCAAAGTAGGCGACCGTATCTCCTGGACTATCATGGCTTCCTGCGGCGAGTGCTTCTACTGCAAGATCGGTCTGCCACAGAAGTGCGTAAAGCTTAAGAAATACGGACACACCAGCTGCAACGACCCGGCTATCAAGTCTGGTCTGGTTGGCGGTTACGGCGAATATGTTTATATTCTGCCTGGAACAACTGTGTTCAAGCTTTCTGACAAACTTTCCGACGAGGTTGCAACTCCTGCGAACTGCGCTCTGGCTACTGTAGTTAATGCAGTGGAGACCATCGGCGTGAACAAGGGAGATGTAGTTCTGGTACAGGGTGCCGGACTCCTGGGACTTAACTGCTGTGCTCTTTCTGCAGCTGCAGGGGCAAAGGAAATCATCATCACCGATGTTGTTGATTCCCGCCTTGAGGATGCAAGAAGATTCGGTGCAACCCAGACCATCAACCTGAAGGATTATCAGGGCGATGACCTGACCAAGAAAATCAAGGAGATCGCTCCTAACGGAGTTGATGTAGCCCTTGAATTCTGTGGACGGGCAGAGGCTGCAAACCAGGCTATCGCAGTGCTGCGCACTGGCGGACGGTATATGATCGCAGGTATGGTAAATCCGACACCGCTCAATATCGATGCCAACAATATTACCAGAAAGTATCTTACCATCAAGGGTATCCACAACTATAACCCTAAGCACCTTGGTATTGCTCTTAAGTTCCTGGAGGACAACCAGGACAAATATCCATACAGGGAGCTTGTGGGCGAGGTATTCCCTCTTGAGAAGATCAACGAGGCTGTTGAGGTCTCCAAATCCCAAAAGTATATCAGAGTCGGTATTAAATACTGACCTTTGGCCCTCCCTTCGGGGAGGGTTTTTTTATGAAGCAAGATTCGCATACTATACGAAATACCTTATTCCCCAAACGGATTATCATAAACTTCATAGCATCGGCACTTCTTATACTGGTGCTTTTCTTTCTTGCTACCGTAGTAATCAACAACCGCGCCAAAGTGCGGAATGAGAATATATATAAAAACCAGCAGATCCTGCAGGTGCGGATGGCTGCCCAGGCCATCGAGGACAACCTAAGCTCTATTTTTTATAATATTGATATAATCCAGCTCTACTGCCGGGACCTTTTCACCGGGCAGCGTGAGATGTCCAACAGTTTCTTCCAGCTGGTCCAGACCAGCAAGCAGGAGGTCACTGCTTTTATCGTGGTGGACGATGAGGGCAATGTCCGATACCGCAGCTTCTCCATAGGAGGCGAGGGAAAGGCTGCCCAGGACCTTGTTCTTAAATATATAGATGAATATCAGAGTAAGATTGCAGGCGGTCTTAATTATGTGCCGCCTCTTTATATAACCAAGGATATGCAGCTGGCCATCAAGCTGGTGCCGATCTGGCGTAACGGTCAGAAGACCGGTGTCATCGGCGTGGCAGTGAATATAGGCAGCATTATCCAGAAGTACAGCTTTGTCTCCCGGCTGGGATTTTCCGGCGATGAGCTTTTCCTGGACAAGCACGGCACAGTCATTGTAGACATAGAGCCGGAAAATATAGGGCGCAATATCCACGATGTGAGCCTGGAGGGGATAACCACCGACAGCTTCCCTATGAATGATATCCTTTCTCAGGTATCGGGCAACCGAAAGTTCAAAGTCATGGACCGGATGGGGAAATCCCACAATGCACTGGTGGCCTGGGATTCCTTCAGCATAATGGACGAGAAGATCATTGTGCTGGTGGGTGCCTCCGAGAATGTTATAAACCGGCCGCTCCGCCAGTTCCACAGGCAGGCCATGGCCTTGGGTCTTGTGGTTGTGGCTATCATGGTATGTTTCTCCATCCTCCTTATCTATTCCAGAAAGCGGGTTGTCCGCCACAGTATAAAGATTATGGAGGAGACCATAGAGCAGCGTACCAACGAGCTTATGCGGAGCGAGAAGAAGTATCAGGCTGTTTTCCATGGTGTAAACGATGGTCTTGTTGTTCTCAAGGATAGCAAGATAAGCTACTTCAACCAGAGTGCCGCCGACCTGGTGGGCTACCCGGCCGATGAACTGGTGGGGCGGAACCCGCTGGACTTTGTCTTCGAGGCCTACGAGGAAGGGGTGGACAACGCGGCTCCTTACCGGGAGTATGCAAAGGAGGCCCTGGCCGGCAAGACAGTGCAGTTCGAGGCAATACTTATGCGGAAAGACGGTTCTCTGCTCTATGCCGAGGTGGGGCTGGCCGACCTGGAGGAGAAGTCCTCCCTTATAATGACCCTGCGGGACATAACCCTGCGCAAGAAGGCCGAGAAGGAGCTCTACGAGCTCAATGCCCAGCTGGAGAAGCGGGTTTCCCAGCGCACTACAGAGCTTGAGAATGCCAACAACGCCCTCAAGGTATCCCTGGCCACCCTCAAGGAGACCCAGCAGAACCTGGTGGAGGCCGAGAAGATGGCATCGCTGGGTGTCCTGGTGGCCGGGGTTGCCCACGAGGTGAACACCCCCGTGGGCATAGGCGTCACTGCCGCCTCATACCTTGAGGAGCAGACCAAGCTCTTTGACAGCAAGTACCGTGCCAACCAGATGAAGCGGTCCGACCTGGAAAGCTACCTGGCTATGGCGAACGACTCGGCCAAGGTTATCCTGGACAACCTGCACCTGGCGTCGGAGCGTATCTCCAGCTTCAAGCAGGTGGCTGTGGACCAGACCAGCCAGGAGATCCGGAAGTTCAACCTTAAGTCATATATAGAAGATATTCTTACCAGTATCCAGCCGGCCTATAAGAAGACCAAGCACAAGGTGATTCTGACAGGGGATGATTCCTTAAGCGTAATCAGCGCCCCTGGTGCCCTGTCCCAGGTGTTCACCAACCTGGTTATGAACTCCCTTAAGCATGGTTTCGAAGGGGTAGAGCAGGGGACTGTGACCATTGATGTGCACCGGGGCACCAGCGGGGTGGAGATTGTCTATGCCGACGACGGCGTGGGTATGACTCCCGAGGTTGTCCAGAAGATCTACGACCCATTCTTCACCACCAAGAGGGGTATGGGAGGCAGCGGTCTGGGTATGAATATTGTCTATAACCTGGTGACCCGTATCCTGGGCGGAGAGATCCGGTGCGAGAGCTCCCCTGGCAACGGGGCAAAATTTTACATTAATTTGCCTTGGGAGATTGACAAAACTTCGCATATTTGATATTTTTTCTCATTGCTTATTATGAATAAGTATGCCTTTGTAGCTCAGGGGTAGAGCACTTCCATGGTAAGGAAGGGGTCGTCGGTCCGATTCCGACCGAAGGCTTTTATAGTGTCAGGAGGAATATTATGGCATCTAAGAAGAAAGGAAATATAGAGCTGGTTGCACTGCAGTGCACCGAGTGCAAGAGAAAGAATTACACAACTTCCAAGAACAGAAAGAACATCCAGGGAAAGATGGAGTTCAGCAAGTATTGCAAGTTCGACAGAAAGCATACTATCCACAAAGAGACAAAAATTAAATAAGTAATATATTAGGGCAGTAGCTCCAACGGCTAGAGCGCTGGTCTCCAAAACCGGATGTTGTAGGTTCGAATCCTACCTGCCCTGTATTTTATTCGGGAGAATATAATGAATAAAGTTTTGCTTTTTTTCAAGGAAAGCTATGCTGAGCTTAAGAAAGTAGTATGGCCCAGCCGCCAGGAAGTAGTTTCATCCACCTGGATTGTTATTATTTCCACCCTTATTTTCGCCTGCGTTTTGGGTCTGGTTGATTTTCTGCTCATTCTTTTGATGGATGTGATTTTCTGATATGGCGAGAGAATGGTATATCCTTCATACCTATTCCGGGTATGAGAATAAAGTAGAAAAGTTCATCAGGTCTTATATGGAAGATCCTGAGTTCTCAAAGACTGTTCTTGACATCAAAGTTCCTACAGAAGAAGTTACTATAGAAGGAAAGGACGGCAAGAAAAAGAATGTAGTCCGCAAGTTCCTTCCTGGCTATGTGCTTCTGGAGATGGATCTTGAGGAAGGTGTCTGGCTTGATTCACTCCGCAAGATCAAGAAGATTGCGGGAGCATCTGGATTCGTGGGAACCAAAGGCAATGAAAAGCCTCATCCGATTCCTGCCGATGAGATCAAGACTATCCTGCAGAGGGCCGGTGAGCTTAAGACCAATAAGCATGTCATGGTCAAGCAGACCTTTGAAGTGGGCGAGACAGTCAAGATTGTCGAAGGTCCATTTGACACATTCGTTGGAAAGATAGATGAACTTAACCTTGAGAAAGGCAAGGCAAAAGTCATGGTTGGTATACTCGGTCGTTTCACACCTGTAGAGGTTGAACTCAGCCAGGTGGAGAAGATCTGAATATAAACCGGTAAGTTTTACCGTCTTGATGGGAGTTTCCTGACGTCAGTCGGGGGACGCTATACCACAAAGGAGAAAAAAATGGCAAAGAAAAAGATTGTTGCTTACATTAAATTGCAGATTCCTGCAGGAAAAGCAACTCCGGCACCTCCGGTCGGCCCGGCATTGGGACCTCATGGAGTAAGCGCGCCGCAGTTTGTTCAGCAGTTTAATGATAAGACAAAGGGAATGGAGCCGGGTCTTACTGTTCCGGTTGTCATTACTGTCTATGCTGACAAGACTTTCAGTTTTATCCTGAAGACTCCTCCTGCAGCCGTTCTTATCAAGAAGGCCTGCGGAATCCAGAGCGGATCAGCATGTCCACACAAGGACAAGGTTGCAAAGCTTTCAAAGGCTGATCTGAAGAAGATTGCAGAGACTAAGATGCCTGATATCAATGCAAACGATATCGATGCTGCAATGAAAATTATTGCTGGTACAGCACGCAGTATGGGTGTTGAGGTGGAGAAGTAATCATGAAAAGAGGAAAGAAATTTCAGGATGCTGTAAAGAAGTATAACAAACTTGATGTTTATACTTTTGAAGAAGGTGCAAAGCTTGTTAAAGAGCTTGCTTTTGCAAAGTTCGATGAGACTGTGGATTTCTCAATCAGACTTAACCTTAAGAAAGGTCAGAGCGTCAGAGATACACTGGTTCTTCCACATCAGTTCAAGGGCGAGAAAAAGATTCTCGTTTTCGCTAAGGGAGCCAAGGCTGAGGAGGCTAAGGCTGCAGGAGCCGCTTATGTCGGCGACAGCGATCTGGTAGAGAAGATCAAGGGCGGCTGGCTTGATTTCGATGTAGCTGTGGCAACTCCGGACATGATGAAGGATGTAGGTAAGCTGGGTCCTATCCTGGGTAGAAGAGGTCTTATGCCTAACCCAAAGACTCACACTGTAACATTCGATATCAAAGAGGCAATTGCCGAGCTTAAGAAAGGCCGGACAGAATACAGATCTGACAAGACCGGTATTGTAAGCGTTTCTATCGGAAAGGTTTCTATGGATGCAGCTAAACTGGCAGAGAACATGGCAGTTGTAGCTTCCGAGATTGAGAGAAAGCGGCCTGCCGATGCAAAGGGCGACTTTGTCCTTTCTCTGGCTATCTCTTCAACAATGGGACCTGGTGTCAAGGTTAAGAAGGCTTAAGGAGAGAGACTATGGCAGAATATATTGCAAAAATTAATGACAGCAAGAAAGAAGCAGTAGCAGATCTCAAGTCAAGATTCGATGGAATCTCAAGCTTTATCTTTACAGATTACAGAGGTCTTACTGTTGCACAGATCACAGAGATCAGAGACAAGCTCAGAACCAGTGATACAGAATTCAAGGTAGTCAAGAACAGATTTGCCAAGATTGCCATGAAGGATATGGGAATCACTGAAGTGGATGATTTCCTTAAGGGACCTACTGCAGTTGCAGCAGTTCCAGGAGAATCCAACGAGGTTGCCAAGGCGCTGTTTGAGTTTGCCAAGGGCGGTATGCCACTGACAGTCAAGGGCGCAGTCATCAACGGAGAACTTTTTGATGCAGCAAAGATCGAGGCATTCTCAAAGCTGCCGGGAAGAACTCAGCTTATCGCTATGTTGATGGGTCTGATGAAGGCTCCTGTCCAGAAGCTTGCTGCAACACTGCAGGCAATTGTGGACAAGGGTGGAGAAGCTGCAAAGCCGGAAGAGGCAAAAGCAGAGTAAAAACAATTGCGGCATTAGTCTTAAATAGTCATGCTACTGCCGCGTAAAAAATAAAAAAAGGAGAAGTTAATATGGCTACAAAAGATGAAATTCTTGAATCAATCGCTAATATGACAGTGATGGAGATTGCTGACCTTGTTAAGGCAATGGAAGAGAAGTTTGGAGTATCTGCAGCAGCAGTTGCAGCACCAGTTGCAGGCGGCGCAGCCGCAGCAGCACCAGCAGAGGAAGAGAAGACAGAATTCGATGTAATCCTGGCTGCTGTTCCAGCTGACAAGAAGATTCCTTGCATCAAGGTTGTAAGAGAGCTCACTGGTCTTGGACTGAAAGAAGCAAAAGAGCTTGTTGAAGGAGCTCCAAAGGCTATCAAGGAAGGCGCTTCCAAGGAAGATGCTGATGCTCTTAAGGCAAAACTTGAAGCTGCTGGTGCAAAAGTTGAGATTAAATAAGCTTGACTTTGTTTTCAGAACAGTTTTAGATTTTATATTTTTTTTCATAGGGGTTGGACTATTTATAGTACAGCCCCTGTTTGTCCATAATATGGACACGGGTTTTATCGAGGGAGGCATAGCGAATGCTTGATAGGAAAAAAGCTATTAAGCGGCATTACATTGTAGGAGATACATATTACGAAGGTGAGTATCATGAGTTCATGGATGTTCCTAACCTGATTGATATTCAGCTTTCTTCCTACGAGAAATTTTTACAGCTTGAGAAACTCAAGAAAGGCGAGAAGCTGGAGAACCAGGGCCTTGAGGAAGTGTTCAGAAGTACATTCCCTATTGAGAGTCCCAACGGCGACATGACTCTTGATTATGTCGGATATTCCTTGGGCGACAAGAAGAACAAGAAGCTTGATGAGTTTGAATGCAAACAGAAGAACGCTACCTACTCTATCCCTCTGAAAGCCACAATCAACCTTACATTCTCCACCGGCGAAATCCGGCAGAAAGAGATTTACATGGGCGACATCCCGATGATGACAGACAGAGGTACTTTCATCATCAATGGCGCTGAGCGTGTTATTGTAAGCCAGATACACAGATCCCCTGGAGTTGTCTTCTCCTACGAAAAGGACAAGGCTCTCTATTCATCAAGAATCATTCCATACCGGGGCTCCTGGCTTGAGTTCGAAATTGATAAGAAGAAAGGGTTTATCTATGCAAAGATAGACCGGAAGAAAAGAATCTTAGGCACTACATTCCTCCGTGCTCTCGGCTTGGATTCAAACGAGCAGATCATCGAGAGATTCTATGCCATAAAGAAAGCCACTATTCATTCCAAAGAGGAAAGAAACAAAGAATGGGAAGATAAGATTCTTGCAAAGGCAATCTATAAGGACGATGAAAAACTTTACAATGCAGGCGATGTGGTAAGCCGCAGTATTCTGGAAGAGCTTAAGCAGGAAGGAATAAAAGAGATTTTCATTGTCGATATTGATAAGAAGACAAAGAATACTCTTCACTCTGATATAATTCTCAATTGTCTTAAGAAAGAGAAGACCAAAGACGGCGCAGAGCCTACAAAAGAGGATGCCCTCAAGGAAGTGTTTGATGTCATGTTCCCCGGCGAGCTTTTCTCCAAGGAGAACGGCGAGAAAGAGCTTAGGAATATGTTCTTCAGCCCCAAGAAATATGATCTGGGCAAAGTAGGCCGCTATAAGCTTAACAAAAAATATATTTTCAAAGACGAAAAAGACGAGGATGATGAGGACAAGAAGGATGACTCAGGCGAGACAGTCCTGACCATGGACGATATTATCAATACCATGGGCTTCCTTGTGAAAGTGTTTATCGGCGAGGAGACTCCGGACGACATTGACCATCTGGGCAACAGACGTATCCGCTCTGTAGGCGAGCTTCTCACCAACCAGCTCAAGGTCGCATTCGCAAGAGTCGAGCATATTGCAAAAGACAGGATGCAGCTCAAGGAGACTGAGACCTTGAGACCATCTGATCTTATTTCCATCAAACCTATTGTCACAATAGTAAGAGAGTTCTTCAGTTCCGACCAGCTTTCCCAGTTCATGGATCAGGTCAATCCGCTGGCAGAGCTTACACACAAGAGAAGATTGAGCGCCCTTGGTACCGGCGGTCTTTCCAGAGACAGAGCCGGAAACGAAGTCAGAGACGTACACTTCACCCACTATGGAAGAATGTGTCCTATCGAGACTCCAGAAGGTGCCAACATCGGTCTTATCGTATCTCTTGCAAACTATACCAAAGTCAACGACTATGGATTCCTTGAGGCTCCATACCGTAAGGTGGAGAAGGGAAGAGCAACCAAGACTGTGAAATATCTGGATGCTATGGACGAGGAGAAGATGATCATCGCCCAGGCCAACGCTGTTCTGGATGCCAAGGGCAACCTGGTGAACGAGCAGGTTTCTGTCCGCAAGGCAGGCAACTACTACTCCGAGGACAGAGAAAATGTACAGTACATAGATGTTTCACCTAAGCAGGTAATCTCTGTATCCACTTCGCTGGTTCCGTTCATCGAGCATGATGATGCCAACAGAGCTCTTATGGGTTCCAACATGATGAGACAGGCTGTTCCGCTGCTGTTCCCGGAGGCTCCTATTGTAGGAACCGGAATGGAGGGAAGGACAGCATACGACTCCGGCGTTGTTGTAAAGGCAAAGAGGGCTGGAAAAGTATCCTATGTTTCATCCAACCGTGTTGATATAATTCCTGACGAAGATCCTAAGGCAGTGGATTCTTACCGTCTCCAGAAGTTCCAGCGGACAAACCAGGACACATGTTTCTCCCAGAAGCCTATTGTTGCTCTGGATGAGAAAATAGAAAAAGGCGAAGTTATTGCAGACGGACCAGCCACAGACGATGGCGAGCTGGCTCTTGGACGGAACGTTCTGGTAGGCTTTATCCCATGGAACGGATATAACTACGAGGATGCTATCCTTATCTCCGAGAGAGTTGTCAAGGAAGATATCTTCACTTCCATCCATCTGAGCGAATTTGAGGCAGAAGTCCGGGAGAACAAGACCGGAGCCGACAGACTTACCAGGGATATTCCTAATGTAAGCGAGAAGAAGCTGGAGAATCTGGATGAGGAAGGAATTGTCCGCATCGGTGCCAAGGTTAAAGCCAACGATATTCTGGTTGGAAAAGTGACACCGAAGGCAGAGAACGATTCCACTCCAGAGCTTAAGCTGCTCCGCACCCTTTTCGGCGATAAGGCAAAAGATGTTAAAGATACCTGCCGCAGAGTTCCAGCAGGAGTAAGCGGTACTGTAATCGATGTTCAGCGCCTTAAGAAGTCAGAAGGCGACGAGCTCAGCCCAGGAGTTGAAGAGATAGTTAAAGTGATCATAGCAACCAAGCGTAAGCTCAGGGCAGGCGACAAGCTGGCAGGACGCCACGGAAACAAAGGTGTTGTATCCAGAATCCTTCCGGAAGAGGATATGCCATACTTGGCAGACGGTACTCCGCTTGATATCTGTCTTAACCCGCTGGGTGTACCTTCCCGTATGAACCTGGGTCAGCTTATGGAGTCCAGCCTTGGACTTGCAGGTCTTGCGCTGAACGAGAAATATGCAGTTCCTGTATTCCAGTCTGCTACTAACGATATGATTTCAAAGCTCCTTAAGAAAGGCGGTCAGCCGGAGAACTCAAAGGCAATTCTCTATGACGGTCTTACCGGAGAGCCTTTCGAGAATCCTATCATGATCGGCTGTGCATATATGCTCAAGCTCAACCACCTGGTTGATGACAAGATGCATGCCCGTTCTACAGGCCCTTATTCTCTTATTACCCAGCAGCCTCTGGGTGGAAAGGCCCAGTTCGGTGGCCAGAGACTTGGAGAGATGGAGGTATGGGCATTGGAGGCTTATGGTGCTGCAAATACACTGCAGGAATTCCTTACAATCAAATCCGACGATATGAATGGACGGACCAAGACATATGAGAATATTGTAAAGGGTGAATCCAATACACAGGCTGGTATTCCAGAGTCCTTCAATGTTCTTGTTCAGGAGCTCCGTGGATTGGCACTGGATATGTCCCTGTGGAATGACAAGGGAGAGCAGATTCCTCTTACCGAGAAGGACGAGGAATTGATCAAACAGCCAGCTGGAAAGCAATTTTGATGGAAGGGTGATATAGTTATGATAAAAGATATGCAGGAATTTGACAGTATTTTAATTAAACTTGCTTCTCCAGAACAGATTAGAAAATGGTCCTATGGAGAGGTCAAGAAATCCGAGACTATAAACTATAGAAGCCAGGAACCGGAAGATGACGGCCTTTTCTGCCGTAAGATCTTCGGAACCACCAAAGACTGGGAATGTAAGTGCGGAAAATTCAAGTCAATCCGCTATAAGGGTGTAAAGTGTGAGCGCTGTGGTGTGGAAGTAACCCATTCCAGAGTAAGAAGAGAGAGAATGGGACACATCGAGCTTGCCGCTCCTGTTGCCCACATCTGGTATTACCGCTCTGTTCCTTCCCCTATCGGTCTTCTCCTGAACCTCTCATCATCAGACCTCAGGTCAGTTCTTTATTACGAGAAGTATATTGTCATTGATGCAGGTAATGAAGAGGATACCAAGCTGCATAAGTTCCAGGTTCTCACAGAGGATGAATATAACAAGGCAAAAGATAAGTTCGGCCAGGGTTTCACTGCCGATACAGGTGCAGATGCCATCAAGATTCTCCTTAAGGAGCTTGATCTCCAGGATCTGGCAAAGACTCTCAGAGACGAGATGAAGAAAAAGGATGGCAAGGTAGATAAGAAGCATCTCAAACGGCTTAAGATTGTGGATGACTTCCTCAAGTCCAAGATCAACCCAAGCTGGATGATCCTGGATGTCATTCCTGTAATTCCACCGGACCTCCGTCCTATGACACCGATGGAAGGCGGCCGTTTTGCCACATCTGACCTGAACGATCTTTATAGAAGAGTAATCAACAGAAACAACAGACTTAAGAAAGTCCAGGCTATGGGGGCACCGTCTATCCTGCTCCGCAGCGAGAAGCGTATGCTTCAGGAAGCAGTTGATGCCCTTCTTGACAACTCAAAGAAAAAGAAGATGGCCAAGGGAACCAGCAACAGACCTGCAAAATCACTTTCCGATATGCTCAAAGGAAAGCAGGGACGGTTCCGCCAGAACCTTCTTGGAAAGAGAGTTGACTACTCCGGCCGTTCTGTAATTGTTGTAGGACCGGAACTGAAGTTCCATCAGTGCGGTCTTCCTGCAAAGATGGCTTTGGAGCTCTATAAGCCTTTCATCATGAAGAAGCTTGTGGAGAAAGAAATTGTATATAATATCAAAAAAGCAAAGACCCTTGTAGAAGAAGCGGCCGATGAAGTTTGGAGCATTCTTGACGAGGTAGTCAAGGAACATCCGGTTATGCTTAACCGTGCTCCTACACTGCACCGCCTTGGAATCCAGGCCTTTGAGCCGGTTCTTGTAGAAGGTAAAGCTATAAAGCTGCATCCGCTGGTGTGCCGTGCGTTCAACGCCGACTTCGACGGAGACCAGATGGCAGTCCATCTGCCTCTTACCCAGGCTGCCCAGATTGAGTGCTGGACACTTATGATGTCTATCAACAACCTTCTGGACCCTGCAAGCGGTAATCCGATTGTATTCCCATCTCTGGACATGGTTCTGGGTATCTACCAGCTGACTATTGCAAAGCCATACGAAGAGATTGTCACAAGCAATGGAGAGAAGAAGCTTAAGGTAAGATGTTTCTCTTCCTTCGACGAAGTGCTTCAGGCTCTGGATTCAAGGACCATAAGATTCCAGGATGTTATCAAAATCAAGGTTGTTGATGGCAAAGTTGTTGGCAAGAAGGTGGATGAGAAACTGGAGGGGCAGTATATCCTGACAACTCCTGGCCGTCTTCTGTTCAACGAGCCGCTTCCAGATGTGCTTGAGTTCCACAATGGTCCTTTCTTCGACGGTCTTGCAGAGAAGAAATGGATGCTTGATGCTGACGACAAGGACAAGAAGGAATGGCTTAAAGGCTATATAGACAAGGACCTTAAGAAGATTATCTTTGACACATACAAGAAGTTAGGCTCTTCTGTCACAATCCAGCTTCTTGACGCAGTAAAATCTCTGGGCTTCAAATATGCCACCAAGTTCGGCTCCACCATCAGTATGGCAGATATCATTGTTCCGCCGGAAAAGAAAGAGCGTATAGAAAAAGCCATGGAGAGAGTCAAGGACATCCAGTCTCAGTTCAACCAGGGTAAAATTACCGAGAAAGAGCGGTTCGAGAATGTTACCAACGTATGGAGTATGACTTCCGAAAAGCTTACCGAAGACCTTATGAAACGGCTTGAAGAGGACCGCCAGGGATTCAACCCTGTATATATGATGACCAACTCAGGAGCCAGAGGTAGCCGAACACAGCTTAGACAGCTGGCCGGAATGAGAGGTCTTATGAACAAGCCTAATGGAGATATCATCGAGCTGGCAATCCGTTCCAACTTCAAGGAAGGCCTTTCCATCATCGAGTTCTTCATCTCCTGTAACGGAGCTAGAAAAGGTCTTGCCGATACAGCCCTCAAGACATCCAACGCAGGTTACCTTACCAGACGTCTTGTAGATATTGCTCAGGATGTTGTTGTCGAGGAAAATGACTGCGGAACCATCAATGGTATGGATATCAGTGCTCTTAAGGAAGGGGACAAGGTCAAAGAGACCCTTGCTGAGAGAATAGAGGGAAGATTTACCCTTGAGCAGGTCAAGCATCCTATTACTCATGAGCTTATCCTGGACATGAATCAGGAAATCACCGAGGCCAAGGCCAAGGAGATTGAGGCAGCCGGTATCGAGACTGTCAGGATCAGAAGCGTCCTTACCTGTGACTCCAAGCATGGTGTATGCCAGAAGTGCTATGGATGGAACCTGGCTAATAACAGACCTGTCGAGATAGGCGAAGCTGTAGGAATCATAGCAGCTCAGTCCATCGGTCAGCCTGGTACCCAGCTTACCATGAGAACATTCCATACTGGTGGTACAGCAGACAAGGCCAGCGAGAAAAACGAGATCAAGCGTGATTTCCCTGTATATGTGAAAGAGATTCATGGAAATACTGTATTGAACGAGAATGGTGTCAATATTTTCACTAGAAAAGGATACCTTGTTGTAAACAAGATTCTTATTGCAAGAGACATCAACAACATCGACAAGCTGCTGGTTGAGGACTGGGAGATGGTTACTCCTGGCAAGCCGCTTTTCAAGAAGGGCAAGGAGACAGTCAATGCCACCAACAAGGCTTATGTCCATGTGTATGGCGATAAGCTCCTTTCTCTTGGTATAGAGCAGAGAATCGACATCAAGAGCGGAACCGAGCTTTTCATCAAGGCAGACAGCTGTGTTGAGGCCGATACAGCCATGGCTAAGTTCGACCCGTTCAACGAGCCTATCATTGCAGAATACTCTGGTTATGTCATGTATCATGATCTTAATGACAAGACCATGAAAGAGGTTATCAACGCAAAGAACGGCAAGAAAGAGAAGAGAATCATAGAGTTCAACGACGAGGCTCTGGATCCAAGAATCTCCATTGTGGATGAGAATGAGAACGAGTTAGTGACCTACTATCTGCCAGGAAATTCTTATGTGCTTGTGGATGAATTCAAGGATAATGATAAGAAAAATAAGAAAGATAAAAAGGTAAGAGTAGAGATCAAGGCAGGAACAACTCTGGCCAAGATGGATAAGAACATGACCAAGGCAACAGATATCACCGGAGACCTTCCACGGGTCGAGGAGCTGTTCGAGGCCAGAATTCCAAAGAATCCTGCAGTTCTTGCCATGGTTTCCGGAACTGTCAAGTTCTATGGAAAGAGCAAAGGCAAGAGAAACATCATTATCACCGATGAGCAGGGAAGAGAGTTCAAGCACCTTGTTCCGATGGGCAAGAACCTGCTTGTCCGGGACGGCGATAAAGTTGAGGCAGGCGAGAAGCTTTGTGACGGCGAGAAGAATCCTCATGATATCCTGAATATCCTGGGAGAGAATGCCCTCCAGTCCTACCTTATGAACGAGGTTCTTAAGGTATATAAGAAGGTTGGTGTAAGGATCAACGACAAGCATATCGGTGTAATCATCCGCCAGATGCTTAGGAAGGTGGAGATTGCCCATGTGGGCGACACCAAGTTCATCCTTGGCAGCCAGGAGGATAAGGTTAAGTTCCAGGAAGAGAACAAGCGGGTTATCGAGGCAAAGGGTGCTCCGGCAGTGGCAAGGTCAAAGCTCCTTGGAATCACCAAGGCATCGCTGGCTATCGAGTCCTTCCTCTCGGCAGCTTCCTTCCAGGAGACTACCAAGGTTCTTACCAATGCGGCTATCGAGGGTAAGATGGACCATCTCCACGGACTTAAGGAGAACCTGCTTATAGGTCACCTTATCCCGGCCGGAACCGGAAACAAGATGTACCGCAATGTCAAGCTTTATAACAAGCAGAACGAGGATCTGGACCTGGTGGTACAGGAAGTGCTGGAGAGACGGAAGCAGGAGGCGCAGGAAGCTGCCGAGAGCGGTCCGAAACAGCGCAGTATTGATGAACTTGAGTAGGGAATATATCCCACTTGACTTTTTCCAGTCAGATTGTTAATCTAATGTTCTGGAAAAAATAGGGCAGTTTTGTCTGCCGAAAATTATATAGGAGAAGGTTGTTAAATGCCTACAATTAATCAGTTAATCAGAAAAGGTAGAAAAGCGGTCAAGAAAAAGACCAAATCTCCTGCTCTTGAAAGCTGCCCTCAGAAAAGAGGCGTATGTACAAGAGTTATGACTGTAACACCTAAGAAGCCTAACTCTGCTTTGAGAAAAGTTGCCAGAGTAAGACTTTCAAACGGTATCGAAGTTACAGCTTACATTCCTGGTATCGGACATAACCTGCAGGAGCACTCTGTAATTCTGCTCAGAGGTGGAAGAGTAAAGGACCTCCCTGGTGTAAGATATCATATCATCAGAGGTGCAAAGGATACCCTTGGTGTAGAAGACAGAAAGAGATCACGTTCTAAATACGGAACAAAGAAACCAAAGGCTTGATAGAGGAACGTATAAATGTCTAGAAGAAGCGGTGCTACAAAAAGAGAATTTATTCCAGATCCACGGTACAACAGTACAGTGGTTGCAAAATTCATTACACGCATGATGTTTGACGGCAAGAAATCCATCAGCACAAAGATCATGTATGATGCAATGGAATTCCTGAGCAAGAAGACAGACAAGGAACCTATCGAGGCCCTTACAACAGCACTTGAGAATGTTAAGCCTGTTGTAGAGGTTAAGTCCAGAAGAGTAGGTGGTTCCACCTATCAGGTTCCAATGGAAATAAGAGAGTCCAGAAGAGAAGCTCTGGCCATGAGATGGATTATCCAGGCTTCCAGATCCAGAAATGGAAAAACTATGGGCGAGAAGCTGGGTGCTGAGCTGCTTGATGCATTCAATTCAACAGGTACAGCATTCAAGAAAAAGGAAGATACCCATAAGATGGCAGAGGCCAACAAGGCATTCTCCCATTACCGGTGGTAGTCTAAATAGCCCTTTTTTCGTTGAAAATTGGGCTATAAACCATTTATTTGCTTGATTTTATCACATTTTAGTATTGCCAAAATATTCTGCTTGTGATAAAACAAGATGAAATAGGTCGTTTTTCTACGGCCATTTGTGCATTTGGTTGAGCCAAACCAATTGCTCGGAGCTGCCTGCGGCAGCTGGAGTGGTAAGGTGGTGATACTGTCATTCATATCTTTTTGAATAATAGTGTTGTCATCTTTTTATCTCAATTATTTTTGAAAATGAAATTTTTTAAGTATTAGATTCTTTAGGAGGAAACTAATGGCAAAAGAGAAATTTGAAAGGACCAAACCACACATTAACGTTGGTACAATCGGACACGTAGACCATGGTAAGACAACTCTTACCGCAGCAATTTCTATGTATTGCGCAAAGAAGAACGGCGGAAAGGTAATGAACTATGATGATATCGACAATGCACCAGAAGAGAAGGCTAGAGGTATCACCATCAACACAAGACATATCGAGTATGAGACAGACAAGAGACACTACGCTCACGTAGACTGCCCGGGCCATGCCGACTATGTAAAGAACATGATCACCGGTGCCGCTCAGATGGACGGTGCAGTTATCCTGGTTGCTGCTGACTCTGGTCCAGAGCCACAGACAAGAGAGCACATCCTTCTTGCAAGACAGGTTGGTGTTCCAAAGCTGATTGTATTCCTTAACAAGATGGACCTTGCAGACCCAGAGCTGGTTGAGCTTGTAGAGGTAGAGGTTCAGGAACTTCTTGAGAAGTACGGTTTCGATCCTAACTGTCCTATCATCAAGGGATCTGCATTCGAGGCTATGTCTCATCCAGACGACCCAGAGAAGACAAAGTGCATCCAGGAGCTCCTTGATGCAATGGATACATATTTCCCACTCCCAGAGAGAGAGATCGACAAGCCATTCCTGATGCCAGTAGAGGATATCTTCTCTATTTCCGGACGTGGTACAGTAGCTACCGGAAGAATCGAGAGAGGTATTGTTAAGGTTGGCGATGCAGTTGAGATCGTAGGTATCAAGGAGACCAGAAGCTCCGTAGTTACCGGCGTTGAGATGTTCAACAAGACAATGGATCAGGGCGAGGCTGGAGACAACGTAGGTATCCTGCTCCGCGGTGTTGAGAAGAAAGAGATCGAAAGAGGTCAGGTACTTGCAAAACCAGGTACAATCACACCACACAAGAAGTTCAAGGGAGCTATCTACTGCCTGACAAAGGAAGAGGGTGGACGCCACAACCCATTCTTCACAGGTTACAGACCACAGTTCTATTTCAGAACAACAGATATCACCGGAACAGTTACACTGCCTGCAGACAAGCAGATGGTTATGCCTGGTGACAACACAGAGCTTACAGTAGAACTTATTTATCCTATCGCTATGGAGAAAGGTCTTAGATTCGCTATCCGTGAGGGTGGAAAGACTGTAGCCAGCGGCCAGGTAACAGAGATTATTGAGTAACAAAAATAAGCCCTCCGTTTCATTGCGGGGGGCCATTTTTTCGGGAGAAAGTAATAAAAATGGCTGAAGAAAGGATTAGAGTAAGGCTTAGAGGATTTGATGTCGAGCTGATTGACCAGAGCGCAAAGTCTATTGTACAGACTGTTGTAAAGGCTGGTGCAAAGGTTGCAGGACCGATTCCTCTGCCTACAAAAATCAACAAATACACTGTTCTTAAATCTCCGTTTGTAAACAAAAAATCACGGGAACAGTTTGAGATGAGAACACACAAAAGGTTAATTGATATTTTTGAGCCATCCTCTGACGTAATGGATGCCCTTATGAAACTTGAATTGCCCGCAGGTGTTGATGTAGAGATTAAGCAGTGATTGGGGTGATGAGATTATGATCGGGTTGATAGCAGAAAAAGTTGGAATGACTCAGGTTTTTAACGAAAACGGAGTGCTCACACCTGTTACAGTTATCAAAGTTGACGAGAACACAGTTGTCGGCGAAAGAACAGCCGAGAAAAACGGTTACAGCGCTGTAGTCCTTGGATATGGTGACATCAAGAAAAAACACATGACAAAACCATATGAAGGTCAGTTTGCAGAAGGCATTGAGCCAAGAAAGAAGCTGGTGGAGTTCCGGGACTTTGAGCTTGAGTGCAAGCCTGGCGATAAGCTTGGAATCGAGGTTTTTGCAGACATCGACACAGTTGATGTGATCGGAACCTCCAAGGGAAAAGGTTACGCAGGTGTTATGAAGCGCCATAACTTCGGCGGCGGAAGAGCCACACACGGTTCCAAGTTCCACAGACAGAACGGTGGCGTAGGTATGTCTTCCACACCAGGAAAGCTGATGAAAGGCCTTAAGATGGCTGGAAGAATGGGCAGCGACAGAGTTACTGTCCAGAACATCAAAGTTGTTAAAGTTGACGCTGAAAAGAAAGTAATTCTTATTGCAGGCGCTGTTCCGGGTGCTGCAAAGAGTTTGGTACTTGTCAGAAAAGCAATAAAGTAGAGACAAAGAGGAAAATAAATGGAAGCTAAGGTCTTCTCAGTAAAAGGTGAAGAGTTACGGACAATAGAACTTGAAGACTCTGTTTTTAACTGCGAAATAAGTGACGGAACTATTTATTACGCTATAAATAACGAACTTGCCAACATGAGAGTTGGAACTGCATGCACAAAAGACAGAGACGAAGTAAGCGGCAGCACAGCCAAGCCATGGGCTCAGAAGGGTACAGGCCGGGCAAGAGCAGGTCGCAAGAGAAGTCCGTTGTGGGTTGGCGGTGGTGTAGTTTTTGGTCCTAAGCCAAGAGATTACAGCTACAAGATGCCAAAAAAGATGAAAAGACTTGCAATGAAATCTATCCTCAGCCAGAAGGTGCTGGGCGGTAAATTCAAAGTTGTTGAAGATTTTACAATTGAAAGCGGAAAGACAAAGGATATTGCCGCTGTTCTCAAGAATCTTGTTCCTGCAGAGAGAACAGTTCTCATTCTGAAGGATGACGATGCCATGATCAAGAGAGCAGGTCGCAACATTCCTTGGCTGACTTTCCTTTCATACAATAGATTGAGAGCTCATGATCTTTTCTATGGAAAGAATGTTCTTGCACTGGAATCAGCTGCTAAGGGACTTAACGATTTTTATAAGGAGTGAGAGATATGGTTGCACAAAATATTCTTATTGAACCTGTTGTGACAGAAAAGACCAACCTCCTTAGAGAAGAGAAAGCAGCAAAGTATGCATTCAAGGTACTTCCTGAAGCAAACAAGTTCCAGATCATGGAAGCTGTAGAAAAAGTTTTTGGTGTTAAGCCTGTCGCATGCAACACAATGTGGGTGCGGGGCGACAAGAAAGCAACAAGAACAAGATCAGGCTACAGAATTGGTCAAAAATCATCATGGAAGAAGGCGATTATCACACTTGCTCCTGGTGAAAAAATAGATATGTTTGAAGGCGTGTAAGGGGGCAGTAAGTGGGTATCAAGAAGTATAAACCACATACACCTGGTCTGCGTACCAGAGCAACACTCGATTTCTCAGAGCTGACAACAGACAGACCGGAGAAATCACTTACATCAGGTTTTGCTCCATGTGCCGGAAGAGGCGCTTCCGGACGCATCAGTGTACGGCGCAGAGGTGGTGGACACAAGAGAAAATACAGAATTATCGATTTCAGACGCGATAAGTTCGATGTACCAGGAAAGGTTGTAACAATCGAGTACGATCCGAACAGAAGCGCCAATATCGCTCTTATCAATTATGTTGACGGCGAGAAGAGATACATCCTGGCTCCTAAGGGACTCAAGGTAGGCGATATGATCCAGAGCGGTCCTGCAGCTCCAATCAAGGTTGGAAATGCACTTCCACTTGAGAACATTCCGCTTGGTGTATCGATCCACAACATCGAGCTTGTTTATGGAAAGGGCGGCCAGCTTGTAAGATCTGCAGGTTTAAGCGCACTTGTAGTTGCAAAAGAGGGAGACTATGTTACATTAAGACTTCCTTCCACCGAGATGAGAATGGTATTCAAGAAATGCATGGCTACCATCGGCGAGGTCGGAAACGAGGACTACATGAACATTTCCCTTGGAAAAGCTGGAAGAAGCAGATGGCTTGGCAGAAGACCAAAGGTCAGAGGTGTTGTAATGAACCCGATCGACCATCCACATGGTGGTGGTGAAGGTAAGACAGCAGCCGGACGTAACCCTGTAACACCTTGGGGTCTTCCTACTAAAGGTTATAAGACCAGAAAGAAGAGAAAGCTTTCCGGTAAGTTTATCGTTAACAGACGTAAGTAGGAGTAAGTTGTGTCTAGATCAATAAAAAAAGGACCATTCATCGAGAAGAAACTCTATAAGAGAATTGTTGAGGCTGGCAAGGGAACAGACAAGAAGATGCTCAAGACCTATTCCCGGACATCCACAATCATTCCTGAGATGGTTGGTTATACAGTTTCAGTTTACAACGGAAAGACATGGGTTCCTGTATATGTTACAGAAAACCTGGTCGGTCATAAGCTGGGAGAATTTGCTCCTACAAGAATCTTTCGGGGACATTCTTCCGATAGTAAAGCAAAGAAATAAGCGGCTGTGGAGTTAGAATATGGAAGAGAAAAAAGGATACAGAGCTGTAGGTAAATACCTTATGGTTTCACCTAAGAAGGTTCGCCCTATTGCAGATCTGATCAGAAGAAAACCTTATACAGAAGCAGTGGCTCAGCTCGAGGCTATTCCGAATGGCGGAGCAGCTATGCTTAAGAAGGTGCTTCAGTCTGCAGCAGCTAATGCACTGTCACAGAACAAACAGCTTGACGAAGAGATGCTCTATGTCAAGGAATTACAGGTCAACGAAGGTCCACGGCTTAAGAGAGTATGGGCAAGAGCTAAAGGCAAACGCGATATTCTCTTGAGAAGAATGAGCCATATTACTGTTGTAGTTGATGAATTAGCGAAGGTGGGGGAATAAGTTGGGACAGAAAGTTAATCCAATAGGCCTGAGACTTGGAGTAAATAAAACCTGGAAGTCTAAATGGTATGTTGATCCTCGTGAATATGCAGATACACTTCATGAAGATCTTAAATTGAGAGAAGAGCTTGACAAGTGTCCTGAGACTAAGGGAGCTGAGATATCAGAAGTTGAGATCATCAGACAGCCGCAGAGAATTACGGTTGTCATTGAGACTTCAAAACCTGGTGTTCTGATTGGTGCCAAAGGAGCTACAATCGAGAAGATCGGGGAGCGGCTTCAGAAGGTAACAGGAAAGAAGATCCAGCTCAAGATTAAGGAACTTAAGAAGCCTGAAGTCAATGCACAGCTTATTGCTCTTAATGTTGCAAGACAGCTTAAGTCAAAGAGCTCATTCAGAAAAGTTCTTAAGCAGTGTGTTTCAAGCGCCATGAGAGGCGGTGCTCAGGGCATCAAGATCAGAATTTCCGGACGTCTTGCCGGAGCTGAGATGGCCAGAATTCAGCAGCACAAGGAAGGGCGTATTCCACTGCATACTTTCCGTGCAGATATCGACTATGGTTTTGCTGAGGCAAACACAACCTTCGGCCTTATCGGCGTGAAGGTATGGGTGTTCAACGGCGAGATTCTTAAGAAAGATATGAAAGAAGATGCCGGACAGCTTCTGGTAAAGAAAAGACCAAAGAAAGCTGTGGGACAAGGAGAGTAAGTCATGCTTAGTCCAAAACGTACTAAATATAGAAAAAGAAATCGTAGCAGCGCAAGCTTGACTGGAAATGCACACAGAGGCAATACAATCGCATTCGGCGATTTCGGACTGATCGCTCTGGAGCCCAAGTGGATCACAAACAGACAGATCGAGGCTGCCCGTGTTGCAATGACAAGAACCATCAAGAGAGGCGGTAAGGTATGGATCCGGATTTTCCCCGATATGCCTTATACAAAGAAACCTGCTGAAACCAGAATGGGTAAAGGTAAGGGAGCTCCTGAGTACTGGGTAGCTGTTGTAAAGCCTGGAATGGTTATGTTTGAGATGGGTGGTATTTCTTCCGAACTGGCTAGGGAAGCTATGGAACTGGCCGGCGACAAGCTGCCTATCAAGACTAAATTTGTAGAAAGAAGGGACATGGAGTAATTTATGAAAAACAGCTTTAAAGAACTTACACATGAAGAACTTCTTGCAAAATACGAAGAACTGATTAAGAAGTATATGGATTTGAGATTCAAGACAGTTCTTGGCCATGTTGAGAATCCTCTTGAGAAGAGAACTCTCAGAAGACAGATTGCCAGAGTCAAGACACTTATCCATGCTAAGAATCTTGGAATAAGGTAAGGGAGACTGACATGGAAGAAAAAACTATAGGCAAGAAAATTTATACAGGTCTTGTAGTCAGCGACAAAATGGAGAAGACAATCGTAGTTTCTATTGTCAACAAAACACTTCACAGATTGTACAAGAAATATGTTGTCAGAACCAAGAAAGTTAAGGCTCATGATGAGAACAACGAAGCTCATATCGGCGACACTGTAAGAGTAATCCAGTCACGGCCGATCAGCAAGGAAAAATGCTGGAGACTTCTTGAGATTGTAGAGCGGGCTAAATAATTAAGGTGGTTAAGTTATGATACAGATGCAGACATATCTGAATGTAGCAGATAACAGCGGCGCAAAGATTGTACAGTGTATCAAGGTTCTGGGCGGTAGTCACAAGAATACTGCCGGAGTCGGAGAGATCATTGTAGTTGCAGTTAAAGATGCCATTCCTAATGCACCGGTTAAGAAAGGTGATGTTCAGAAAGCAGTTATTGTCAGAACAACCAGTAAGATCAGAAGAACTGATGGAACTTACATCAGATTTGATGACAATGCCTGCGTGATCCTGGATGCAAGTCTCGCCCCAAAAGGCAAGAGAATTTTTGGACCAGTTGCCAGAGAATTGAGAGATGTTGATCAGATGAAGATTATTTCTCTTGCTCCGGAAGTACTTTGAGGGATTTGTATATGGAAGTTGTTAAATATAAACTGAAGAAAGAAGATCTGGTTCAGGTTATCGCCGGAAAGGAAAAAGGAAAGTCCGGAAAGATCCTGAAAATCGATCGCGAGAAGGGAAAGGTTCTTGTTGCAGGGCTCAACATGGTTAAGAAAGCCAGAAAGCCAAGAAGACAGGGAGAGAAGGGCGGTATCGTAGATATCGAAGCTCCAATCGACATTTCCAATGTAATGATCGTTTGTAAGAAGTGCGGACCTACCAGAATCGGTATCGAAGGCACTGGGGACAAGAAAGTCCGCAAATGCAAGAAGTGTGGAGAAGTACTGTAATGAGCAATAAAGAACCGAATCTTAAGATTAAATATAAAAAGGTTGCAGAAGAGCTTAACAAAGAATTCGGCTATAAGACTGTTATGCAGATTCCTAGAATCGAGAAAGTGATTGTAAGCGTAGGCTGCGGAGAGGCTATCGAGAACAAGAAGCTTCTGGATGCAGCTGTAGGAGAGCTTGCTCTTATCACTGGACAGAAACCTCTTAGAACCCGGGCTCGGAAGTCTATTGCAAACTTTAAGCTTAGAGAAGGCGCTGAAATCGGAGCCAAGGTCACCTTGAGAAACAATATGATGTGGGAGTTCCTGGACAGACTTATCAATGTGGCTCTTCCACGTGTAAAGGACTTCAGAGGTGTAAACCCGAATGCATTCGACGGGCGTGGAAACTATTCCCTGGGTATCAAGGAACAGATTATCTTCCCCGAGATTGACTTCGATAAGATTGAACGGGTAAGCGGACTGAACATTGCAATTGTGACAACATGCGGTACAGATCAGGAAGCAAAGAGTCTTTTGGCAAAACTTGGTATGCCTTTTAGGAAGTAGAGGTAATAGATGGCAAAGAAATCAATGATCATCAAGGCTTTAAGAGAGCCTAAGTTCATGACTAGAAGAGTTAACAGATGCCGGATCTGCGGTAGACCGCGGGGCTATATGAGAGATTTCCAGATGTGTAGAATTTGCTTCAGAAAACTGGCAAGCAAAGGCTTGATACCTGGTGTAACAAAATCGAGTTGGTAAGGGAGATAATAATGGCAGTATCAGATCCTGTTGCAGATATGCTTACAAAAATAAGAAACGCGAGTCGCGCTGGCTTTGAGAAAGTTGACATTACTCCTTCAAAATTGAAACTTGAGATTGTCAAAGTTTTGAAGAACGAAGGATATGTGAAGAACTTCAAGAAGATCCAGCTGGACGGCAAGAATTTTATCAGACTTTTCCTTAAGTATGATGAGATGGAGAATCCGATCATCCATGATATTGAGAAGATATCAACACCTGGTAGAAGAATCTACTCAGGCTATAAGAAAATGCCTCGGATTAAGAACGGATACGGAACAATTGTAGTTTCCACATCCGCTGGTGTGACCACCGGAAAGAAAGCTACAGAGAACAAGGTCGGCGGAGAGCTGATCTGCTCAATTTGGTAGGAGTTGGAATATGTCACGTATTGGAAAATTACCGATTCACCTCCCAGCAGGGGTAAAAGTAGCAGTGGCAGACAATGTTGTTACTGTTGAAGGCCCTAAAGGAAAATTGAGCCAGGCTGTTTCCCCACTCATCACTGTAGAGGTAAAGGACAACGAGGTTGTTCTCCAGCGGCAGAATGACGAGCGGGAGTGCAGAGCATTCCACGGATTGTACCGCAGCCTTGTCAAGAACATGGTTGAAGGTGTCTCCACTGGATATAAGAAGACTCTGGTTATCACCGGTGTAGGTTACAAAGCTGAAGTGCAGGGCAAGATCCTCCTGCTCAGCCTTGGATACTCAACACAGATTATGTATCAGATTGCTGATGACCTTAAGATCTCCTGCGACGGTCCTAACAAGATCATCGTAGAAGGAATCGACAAGCAGCGCGTTGGCCAGACATGCATCGAGATCAAGAACTTAAGACCTGTAGAGCCATACAAGGGCAAGGGAATCAAGTTCGACGGCGAGTATGTACGGCGCAAGGTCGGAAAATCAGGTACAAAATAGGATAGGTTGATATGAAGAAGTTAGTTGAAGGAAATAAAAGACGCATTAGACGCAGAAAAAGCATCCGTGCTAAAGTAAGCGGAACTTCAGAAAGACCAAGACTTTCAGTTTTCAAGAGCAACTGTCACCTGTACATCCAGGCTATCGACGACATCGAGGGAAAGACACTGTGCGCAGTATCCAACCTTGAGAAAGACCTGCGGGATGTGAAGGCAAACGTTGAGGGAGCTAAGAAGCTTGGCCAGATTGCCGGAGAGCGGCTTAAAGAGCTTAAGATTGAGACAGTGGTGTTTGACAGAGGCGGTTACCTCTATCACGGAAAGATCAAAGCTATTGCAGATGGCGCAAGAGAAGCCGGCATAAAGTTCTAGGGGGATGAACGTGGATCAGGAAAAAGAATATGTTGAAAAACTTATAAAGCTCAACAGAGTTGCCAAAGTAGTAAAAGGTGGTAGAAGATTCTCATTCTCTGCACTGGTTGTAGTGGGAGACAAGCAGGGATCTGTCGGCTACGGTTTCGGAAAGGCAAACGATGTTACAGAAGCTATAAGAAAAGGTGTGGATAAGGCAAAGAAGAGCCTTATCACAGTTCCTCTCAAGAACAACACCATTCCTCATGCAGAGCTCTGCGAGTTCAAGAGTGCAAAGGTTATACTCAAGCCTGCTGCACCTGGTACTGGAGTTATTGCAGGTGGTCCAGTCCGGGCTGTTATGGAAGCTGTGGGAGTTACCGATATTCTTAGTAAGTCTCTGGGCACAAAGAACAGCATTAACATTGTTAAGGCAGTTTTCTCCGGATTCGAAAGCATCATGGACGCAAAGAAAATTGCTAAAGACAGAGGCAAGACTCTGAAAGATATATGGGGTTGAAAATGGCTGGTAAGATCAAAATTCAATTGGTTAAAAGCACAATCGGCAGAAAGCCCGACCAGATCAAGACTGCACATGCCCTGGGACTGAATAAGATCAGCTCTTATGTCATCCTGGACAGCAATCCTGCTATCCTTGGCATGGTACGGAAAATCAATCACCTTGTAAAAGTTGAGGAGATGTAATCATGTCTGATATTACACTTAAGGCTCCCTGCGGAGCAAATAAAAACAGAAAGAAAGTCGGACGTGGTATGGGTTCTGGACTTGGAAAGACTTCTGGAAAGGGTCACAAGGGACAGAATGCTAGATCCGGCGGCGGCGTACGCCCAGGATTCGAGGGCGGTCAGATGCCTCTGTTCAGAAGAGTATCCAGAAGAGGATTCAAAAACTATCCTTTCAAGACAACATTCGCTGTTGTCAATGTCGCAGACCTTGAGAATAAATTTGAGGCTGGCGAGACAGTAACCTGGGAAGCTCTTGTTGAAAGAAACCTTATCAAGGCAAAGGATGTCCTGGTGAAGATTCTGGGCGACGGCGAGCTCACCAAGGCTCTTTCTGTGGAAATGCTTGATATGTCAGCATCTGCAAAAGAGAAAATCGAGAAAGCTGGTGGCAAGATCGTAGAAGAAGAGATAGGTAGGTAACATGGCTGGCAACGCACTTGTTGATATATTCAGAATTAAAGATTTACGGCAGAGACTCATCTTCACCTTTGCTGTTCTGATGGTTTTCAGAATCGGTGCCACAATTCCTATCCCAGGAATCAATGTGAATGCACTCAAGCTGTACTACCTGACAGCTCAGAGCTCATCAAATGGTGCGATCGGTCTTGCTGATTATATCGATTTCTTTGCCGGTGGTGGTTTTAAGAACTTCTCCGTATTCATGCTTGGAATTATGCCTTATATTTCCATGTCGATCATCATGCAGCTTCTTATTCTTGTCTTCCCTAAGCTGAAGAAGATTTCACAGGAAGACGGCGGCAGAAAGAAGATTGCACGGTACACCAGATACGGTACAGTTATAGTATGTCTTATCCAGTCCTATGCGGCAACCGTATATGCCAGACAGATTCCAGATGCAATTACAATGTCAAAGCTTTCATATTCCCTGATTGCTATTGTCACTGTAACTACAGGAAGTATGCTCCTGGTATGGATGGGTGAACAGATCACGCAGCGGGGCGTAGGAAATGGAGTTTCCCTTATCATTTTTGCCGGTATTGTGGCTCGTATGCCCGAGGCATTCATCCTTATGTTCGGAAGAATCAAGTCCAAGGACATCAACCCTGTATTCCTGATCATCGTGCTTGCACTCTTTGTAGTGGTTATAGCACTGGTTATCTACGAACAGCAGGGACAGCGCAAGATTCCGGTACACTATGCTAAGAGAGTGGTAGGAAGAAAAATGTATGGCGGACAGAATACTTACATTCCGTTTAAGATCAATCCGTCAGGCGTTATTCCTGTTATCTTTGCATCTTCAGTAATGACATTCCCTCTCCAGATTCTCGGTGGCATGGGTGTCAAGGTTCGGTGGATGGGTACACTGGCTTACTGGTTCAGACCATCAGGCTGGCTCTATCTCACAACCTACACACTGCTCATCATCTTCTTTGCATATTTCTATACTCAGGTAACACTGAATCCACAGGAAATCTCAAAGCAGATCAGAGAAAACGGAGGTTCTATCCCAGGAATCAGATCTGAGAAGATGGAAGCCTATCTTATGAGAATCCTTAACAGAATAGTTCTGGCAGGATCCTTGTTCCTGGCATTTATCGCACTTATCCCTACACTTGTGCAGATAATATTCCACTTCCCGAGTCAGGTTGCAATGCTTATGGGTGGAACATCATTGTTGATTATGGTTGGAGTTGACCTTGACTTTATGTCTCAGATTGAGGGCCACATGAAAATGCACCATCATGAGGGACTGGTAAAGAAGGGCAGGATCAGATCCAGGAATTTATAAAGAGGAGTAATATGAAAGTCAGAGTGAGTGTAAAGCCTTTGTGTGAGAAATGCAAAGTCATCAGAAGAAAAGGTGTTCTGAGAATTGTTTGTCAGAATCCAAAGCATAAACAAAGACAGCGGTAAGGGGAGAGAGAAGAGTTATGGCAAGAATTGCGGGTATTGACCTTCCCAACAAAAGTGCAAAGATAGCACTTACATATATCTATGGTATCGGCAGAACTTCTGCAGTTAAAATCTGCGAAGCAACTGGAATCGATGCAGACAAGAAGATCAACGATCTTACACCGGAAGAGGTTAACAGCTTAAGAAAGGTTATCGAGACCGAGTATAAGGTTGAAGGCCGTCTCAGATCCGAGATTGCTCTTAACATCAAGCGTCTTATGGACATCGGATGCTACAGAGGACTCAGACACAGAAAGGGACTTCCTGTGCGCGGTCAGAGAACTAAGACCAATGCACGTACCAGAAAGGGCAAGAAGAAGACTGTTGCCGGAAAGAAGAAGTAAGGTTGGAGGACATAAGTGGCTACTGTAAAAAAGAAAAAAGAAAAGATTTCAGTTTTCAGCGGAAATGTTTATATCAAGGCCAGCTTCAATAATACTATTGTTACTGTGACCGATTTGATGGGCAACGCTTTGTCTTGGGCAAGCTCTGGTGAGCTTTCCTTCAGAGGTGCCAAGAAATCCACTCCTTTTGCAGCACAGTCAGTATGCGAGACAGCTGCTAAAAAGGCTATGGACTACGGCCTGAAAGAGGTTAACGTTTATATCAGCGGACCTGGCGTCGGCAGAGAATCAGCTATCAGATCCCTGGGCGGACTTGGACTTAAGGTGCTCTCCATCCGGGATGTAACTCCGATTCCACACAACGGATGTCGGCCTAAGAAAACAAGAAGAGTGTGAGTTCTAAGGAGAGTACAGAATGGGAAAAAGTATGCAGCCCCTCTTAAAGCGGTGCAAAGCTTTAGGAATCAACCCTGCTGTGATGGGGTATACAAAAGAGTCAAAGAGAAAAGGCAAGGAAGTCAGAAAGAAGAAATCCGGATATGGCCTCCAGCTTGCTGAAAAGCAGAAAGTGCGCTTTATCTATGGACTTCTGGAGAAACAGTTCAAGCTTACCTTTGAAAAGGCAAACAGAATGAAAGGTAAGACAGGTGAGAACCTGATCTCCCTCCTGGAACGGCGCCTTGACAACATGGTCTTCAGACTTAGATTTGCAGCAACAAGAAAGCAGGCAAGACAGCTGGTTAACCATGGTCACATCCTGGTTAATGGCGAGAAAGTGACAATTCCTTCCTACCTGGTTAAAGCAGGGGATGTCATCGAGATCAAAGAAGGAAGCAAGAACTTTGTTATCATCAAAGAGAGCCTTAAGGAATTTACAAAGTCCGGCGTTATGCCATGGCTTGAAGTCGATCCAGATGCTATGAAAGGAACTGTTAAGGCACTGCCGCTGAGAAGCGAAGTCACAGACTTGGCTGACATCAACGAGCAGCTGATTGTAGAATTCTACTCGAGGTAATTAGATGGCAAGAAAAAACCTTTTAAAAGGGTTTAAGAAACCTTCGGGACTTTCCTTTGAACAGAAAGATCTTACCCAGAATTATGGAAAGTTTGAGGCCTATCCATTCGAGAGGGGCTTCGGAACAACTATCGGCAACACCATGCGCCGTGTGCTTCTTTCCTCTATTCAGGGATTTGCTGTGGTTGCTGTTCGTTTCACCAGCCGCGATGCTGATGGAAAACCCCATGTCATTTCCAGCGAATTTGACAGTATTCCAGGGGTAGTGGAAGATACACCGGAGATTATCAGCAACCTGAAGTCTCTTTGCGTTGCTCTTACCAATGAAGATGAAGACAGGACCATTATCCTTGAGAACAAATCAGGATGTGTGATCACTGGAAAGGATTTTGAGGTGGACTCCAACATCAAGATTCTGAATCCGGATCTTAAGATTGCTACCATTATGAAGGATGCAAATCTGGATATGGAGGTTCAGATTTCTCTTGGAAGAGGATATGTTCCAGCCGAAGTCAATGAACAGTATAAAGAAGTTGTTGATGCAATCGCTGTAGACGGAATTTTCTCACCTGTCACAAAGGTTAAGTATTCCATCGAGGACACACGTGTCGGCGACAGCCGCGATTACGACAAGCTTATCCTGGAGGTATGGACCGACGGTACAGTATCTCCTGAGGACGCTGTAGGCGAGGCTGCCAAGATTGCAAAAGAACACTTCACAATCTTCATCAACTTTGACGAGAAAGTGATCAACAGCGAAGAGGAGAAGGATAAGACCGACAAGCATATTCAGGAGGTCAAGAACACTCCTGTAAGCCAGCTTGAGCTTTCGGTACGGGCAAGCAACTGCCTTAACAAGGCAAAGATATCAACCTTGGGCGACTTGACTGCAAAAACCGAGGAAGATATCCTTAAGACCAGAAACTTCGGTAAGAAGTCCCTGGCAGAGATCAAGGGCAAGCTTGAAGAGTGGGGTCTTACTCTGGGTATGACAGAGGCAGACTACGCTAATAGAAAAATAGGACCAAAAACAATACAGAAGGAAAACAAAGATGAAGCATAAATCAGGTTTTAATGCGCTTAACATGAGAAGCGACCGCAGAAAAGCGGTAAAAAGAAGCATGGTTACCTCTGTCTTTAAATACGAGAGAATTAAGACAACCAAAGCAAGAGCTCTTGAGATCAGAAGAATGGCCGAGAAGATGATTACCCGGGCAAAAGAGGATTCTGTGCATAACCGCAGAGTCGTTGCCGAGGATATCAAGGACGAGGCAGTTCTGGCAAAGCTCTTTACTGATATTGCTCCAAGATTCGCCACAAGAAACGGTGGATATACAAGAATCCTTAAGCTGGGCAGACGGAACAACGATGCTGCCGAGATTGTTATTCTTGAGCTTGTGGACAGAAAGGTAAAAGAGAAGAAAGACAAGAAGGATAAGAAGGAAAAGGCAAAGAAGGCTGAGGAGACAAAGGCTCCAGCAGAAGAGAAGGCCTGACCTTTTTAGTTAATTATTCATCAGGGGGAAGTTTCTACTTCCCCTTGTTTGTATCAGGATGAGCGGATGGAAAAGGAAGGTTATATAGTAAGGCGCAGAAAAAAGCTTGATGAGATCAGGGGACAGTATAACCCTGCACCTGCCCTTTGCGATACAGAACCATACCGCTACAAAAATATGGGCTTTGCAGAAAAGCTTATAAACATGGAAGATGACGGCCTTGCAAGCATCATAGAGCTTGATGACCTGATGCAGGGAACCGAGACAGTCATAGATTTTTCAGACGGCATATACGAAATCAATTCAAGCGTATATCAGAATAAAGAAACTCCGGCCGACGATGAGCTGCGCCGTCTTATTGCCGATGCCATCGGTTTGGATAAAGAGCCAGTTGCCCCGGCTGCCCAGCCTGCAGAACCAGAAAAACCAGAAGAAGTCATTCCCACCGACAGACCAGGCATGGCAGAAACAATTGCCGCACTGCTTGCTGGCACAGGAAGCCCCTATGCCGCCATACTTGCCAAGGAAGACAATGCATTCACCGATGTGTTTGCCCCAGGTTTCGGCAGCCGGAAGGGCAGCGTGTTCAGTTTCCCCCTGGAGGGGGAGGTGTGCACCCAGCTATTGTCAATGCGGCGTACACTTGTTGTAAATTCATCCTTCTGCGAGCTGCCGGAGCTTACCAGCCTTATTCCGGCGCAGCACCTTAAGCATATTCCAAGCTGCTGTTTTGCCCCCCTGGGGCCTGATCCTGAAGGGCGGTATCTTTTCTTCGCCTTCGACAGCACAGTCATCACATCAGATAATGTGAAAAAAATCATAAAAAAAATCAATAATATCCCTGTTCTTGCTTGACCCTGCAAATAAATACATATATTATAATTAACTGGAATAATATGTATTAGGAGGAAGTATGATTTACATATGGTTTTGTATTCTTCCTCTCTTAGGTTTGATAATAGGTTGGACTGTACGTTGGGTATATGCCAAGTTTCAGCTTTCATCCTCTGAACAGAAAGCAGAGCGCATCAAGCAGGATGCTGTAAAAGAGGCAGAAGCGATAAAGAAGGAGCTTGTCCTTGAGACAAAGGATCAGCTCTTGAGGGAGCGCAACCAGCAGGAACGGGAATTCCGCGACAGACGTGCTGAGCTTCAGAAGCAGGAAAGACGACTTATACAGAAAGAAGATAACCTGGACAATAAGTTAGGTATCTTGGAGAAGCAGACACAAGAGATTGCTGACCGTGAGAGAGGTTTAAAGGAAAGAGATTCTGCCCTTACAGAGCAGGAGAATATCTGGCGCAAGAAGCTGGAGGAAGTTTCCCAGCTTACTGCAGAGCAGGCAAAGCAGCTTATCATCCAGTCTATGGAGAACGAGGCGAAGCATGATGCTCAGGTTCTTTTGAACAAGATTGAGCAGGAAGCCCAGCTGAGTGCTGAGAAAAAAGCCAGAGAGATTCTTGTAACCACAATTCAGAGAGTTGCCACAGAAGTCACCGGTGATGTTACTGTCACCTCAGTTTCTCTGCCTACCGACGAGATGAAGGGAAGGATTATCGGCCGTGAGGGAAGAAACATCCGTACACTGGAGACCCTTACAGGTGTAGATATCATTATCGATGATACACCGGAGGCTGTTGTACTCTCCTGTTTCGATCCGGTTAAGAAAGAGATTGCCAAGGAAGCCCTGGAGCGTCTGGTTATGGATGGACGTATCCACCCGGCCCGCATTGAGGATGTGGTTCAGAAGGTCACCAAGGATATCAACCAGGTTATTTATGACGAAGGCGAGAAAGTTCTCTTTGATGTAGGTATCCACAACATGCCTCAGGAAGGAATCCGTGCTCTGGGCCGGCTCCATTTCAGGACCAGCTACGGCCAGAATGTACTGCAGCACTCCAAGGAAGTTGCCATTATTGCAGGTCTTATTGCCGCAGAGCTTGGTGCAAACCGGTCTCTGGCACACAGAGCCGCACTGCTTCATGATATTGGAAAGGGTGTTGAGTCTGACGGCGAAGGAAACCATGCAGAGGTTGGTATGGAGATTGCCCGGAAGATGGGCGAGGATCCACGGGTAGTGAATGCTATCGGTGCACACCACAACGATATCGAGCCTACAACTCTGGAAGCCATAATCGTACAGATTGCAGATGCAATCTCCGCTGCACGTCCTGGCGCCCGGAAAGAGACTATCGACAACTATATCAAGCGGCTTGAGAATCTGGAGAATGTTGCACTCCAGTTCGAGGGCATTGAAAAAGCATATGCTATCCAGGCAGGCCGTGAGCTGCGCATCCTGGTGAACAGCGATCAGATCAACGACGAGAAGGCTGCAGAGCTGTGCCGCCAGATCACAAAGAAGATCGAGACAGACCTGCGCTATCCTGGAAGAATCAGGGTCACCATAATCCGCGAGACCCGGATAGTGGAATATGCCCGCTGATACAATCAACATCCTGTTCCTTGGAGACATAATAGGTCAGCCTGGGAACAGGGCTGTTTTCTTTAATCTAAAGAATCTCATAAAAAAATATAATGCAGACTTCACTGTGGTGAACGGTGAGAACTCAGCCGAAGGTTTCGGCATTCTCCCTGCTGCGGCGGATCAGATGTTCCAAAGCGGCGCCGATGTCATAACCACCGGCAACCATGTATGGCAGAAGGCCGAGATCTATCCTTATCTGGATGAGAAAGAGGCTATACTGCGTCCTGCCAACTTTCCGGCAGGAGTACCTGGACACGGCAGCTGCATTGTGGAAAAACATGGGGTCAAGCTGGCTGTCATGAACCTGCAGGGAAGGGAGAATATGAGCACCATAGATTGTCCTTTCCGGTGCGGCAGGGAGCTGGTAAAAAAGCTGAAAAAAGAAACTCCCCTTGTGCTTGTTGATTTCCATGCCGAATCAAGCTCCGAGAAAGAGGCTCTGGCCTGCTGTCTGGATGGACAGGTGAGCGCTGTTGTAGGAACCCACACCCATGTACAGACTGCTGATGAGCGTATTCTTAAGGGTGGCACAGCATACATAACAGATGTGGGAATGACTGGTCCTGAGGATTCTGTAATCGGAACAATAAAAGAGATTTCCATAGAGCGTTCCCTTACACAGATGCCCCTTAAGATGGAGATTGCAGACCTGCCGGTTACATTCTGCGGCGTGCTGATCAAGGCTGATGCCCAGAGTGGCAAAGCCCTGTCCATAGAACGGATTGCAGTGCCTGTCTGAAGAGTATGAAAAAGGTTCCGCTCCTTACCCTGCTTAAGAAAAATTATCCCGGATATTCAAGCGATAAACTCTATTCCCATATTCTGTGCGGCGAAGTCATAGTGGACGGGGGAGTGATAAAGAATCCGAAGGAACTGTTTCCAGAGGATACCCCGGTGGTGCTGACTGACAAGAAGTTTGTATCCAGGGGTGGCTTCAAGCTTGAGAAAGCCCTGGAGGTCTGGAAAATAGATGTAAAGGGCAAAGTGGTGCTAGATGCAGGAAGCTCCACCGGGGGCTTTACCGACTGCCTCCTGCAGCACGGTGCATCTTTAGTCCATGCAGTGGACTCCGGCAGTAACCAGCTGGACTTTAAACTGCGCCAGAACCCGGCGGTGCTGGTCAGGGAAAAGACCAATATAATGGATGTAGTTCCGGGCACCCTGGAGCCGCAGCCAGACCTGGCAGTATGCGACCTCTCCTTCCGTTCCATAGTCCATGCCGCCTCCCATATCCTTTCCCTGACCAGGGAGAAAAAGCTTATAGCCTTGGTCAAACCCCAGTTCGAGGAACGGGGGCTGGTGCCTGGCTTTGACGGCGTTATAAAGAAGGATGAGGATGTCCGCCGGGTTCTGGCCGAGACTGCCCGCCTTCTTGCCGAAGACAACTCCTATATAGCCGATATGATAGAGTCCCCCATACAGGGCACCAAGGGAAACCGTGAGTTCCTGTGCATAATAACAGGAGAACCTGCCGTGCCCCTTGAGAAAGTGCTTGAAAAAATAGAGCTTATCCGATAAGTGCCGGTATATCCAGCAGGCTTTTTATCACCGGTTTCCCTGTGGCCTTAAGCTTCTCCTCGCACTGATGCCCACCGGAGAAGAGTATGCAGTCGGCCCCTATGGCGGCGGCAGTCTCGGCATCGTGTGCAGTGTCGCCAATCATAAGCAGCTTCTCTTTGGAAAAACTTTCATTTTTTGTATATTCCACAGCCCAGCTTATCTTAGAGCCTCCCTGAAGGTCTTTGGAGCCCAGCACTGCCTCGAAGTAGCTTTTTATACCAAACTTGCATAAAAATTCAATAACATCAGGTGTGTGGGCTGCTGTAATTATGATCTGCCTGCATCTCTCTGCTTTGAAAAAATCCAGCATCTCCAGAGCCCCGGAAATCAGCTTTGCATCCTTTACATACCTGGGATAGCTCTCGTAGAATTCCTTCACGATAATGTCAAAAGTCACCACCTTAAGGTCGAAGATATGCTCGTAAGCTTTTATGATAGGATTCTCCACATAACTGCGGTAGGTGGGAAGATCCAGAACCGGCATATTCCTTTTCCTCAGCATGTCGTTCACACACTCCATGCATATATGTGCGTCATCCAGCAGTGTGCCGTTCCAGTCCCAGACAATGGTGGTGTATTTCATATCCCTACTGTAACGGTTTACAAAATCTTCTGCAAGGTAAAAAAATTGAAAACTCTATTGACTTTCCTGTGCAGTTTTAATATTCTAATCAAAGCTGATGCCACCTTAGCTCAGCTGGCCAGAGCACGTGACTTGTAATCTCGGGGTCGTCCGTTCGAATCGGACAGGTGGCTGAAAACTGGGGAGATTCCCGAGCGGTCAAAGGGGGCAGACTGTAAATCTGTTGACTCAGTCTTCATAGGTCCGAATCCTATTCTCCCCATTGCCTCCTGATTTTCAGGAGGCATTTTTTTTCTTAAGGCGGTTTTATGGACGAGCCTTTTTACAAAGATGGTCTCCATTTTGAATGCCAGCGCTGTTCCGGCTGCTGCCGGTTTGACTCGGGCTATGTCTTCCTTTCTCATGCCGATTTGGATCGCCTTGCCGCAAAACTCTCTCTGACTCAGGATGAATTTCTGGAAAAATACTGTGTAAAGGTGGACATAGGGGGAACTTTCCGTATAAGCTTGATAGAGAAGGAGAACTTCGACTGTATATTCTGGCGGGACGGCGGCTGTGCTGTGTACGATGCACGTCCTCTCCAGTGCAGGAGTTTTCCTTTCTGGGCTCCCTATCTGGAGTCAAAAGAGGACTGGGACAGCCTTGCTTCCTCCTGCCCTGGGGTAAACAAGGGAAAGCTACATACCCGGGAAGAGATAGAGGAATGGCTTGCCAGAAGGAAGATGGAGAATCTTATCACAATATGACAGAAATAGACCAGAGCTTATGCAATGAACTTTATTTTCTTCTCTCTGCGGTGGAAAGCACACTCTCTCCATCCCTCTACGCCTTAAAATGCCAGCTTGAGAGACAGGTGTACCAGCAGTTCTCCATCCAGGAGATAGAACGTCTCAAGGCTCTTGCAAAAGAAAATCTTGCACCGCCCAAAGGGAAAAAAACATGAAGATTCTGGTAGCCCTCCTTATCTTTTTCATGGCTGTTCTTCTGATGTTCGGCCTTGCAGCCGGTGGTACCTGGTATGCCTGGAACTACTATGGCCAGTGTGCAGACCCTGAAGGGGAGACAGTAGTTTTCACTGTGGAGAACGGGGAGCACCTGCCTGATATAGCAGCCCGCCTTGAGGAGCAGCACCTTATAAAATCAGCCCTCTTCATGCGTATCATTGCCAAGCTGGATAAGACAGAGAACAGCTTCAAGTCGGGGCAGTACAACTTAAGCCCGGCCATGACTCCGCGGCAGATTCAGAACCTGCTTGTGGCAGGAAGCGGAATCAATATAAAAGTGACTATTCCCGAGGGAATCACCCTGAACCGCATAGCTGCAATCCTGGAGGAGGCCGATCTTGCCAAAGCTGATGAGTTCATAGCTGCTGCCCAAGATAAGGAGCTTCTTGCTCAGTATTTCATCACTGCCGACAGTGCCCAGGGATATATCTTCCCCGATTCCTATCTGTTTCAGAAAGGGCTTTCTGCCAAGACTGTGCTCTCTGCCATGCTGGACACTTTCTATGCTAAATTGGATTCCTTCTATCCTGGCTGGAAAAAGCTGACACAGGAAGAGATATATAACAAAGTCATACTTGCCTCCATAGTGGAACGGGAGTACCGCCTGCCCCAGGAGGCACCCCTCATCGCATCGGTGTTCTACAATAGGCTTGAGCACAATATAGCTCTTTCATCCTGTGCCACAGTGGAATACATCATAACCGAGATCCAGGGGAAAAAGCATCCCGAATATATAACCTACGATGACCTTAAAATAAAATCTCCTTACAACACCTACCTGAACAGGGGACTTCCCCCAACTCCTATCTGCAACCCTGGTGCTGTATCTCTGGAGGCTGCTTTCAATCCTCCGGAGACCGACTACCTTTACTTCCTGCTCAAGAACAAGGAAACAGGGGAGCATTATTTCTCCAAGCGCTTCTCGGAGCATAACAATGCTCGGGTGCTCTACCTTAAGAAACGGTGACTTGCGCTCTGGAAATAATTGGTGTAAAATAAAAAAAGAGGGTTAATTATATGGCTTTATTCGGCATGATAGTATGCCTTGCTGCAATTATTGCAATCATTATTTTCGCTGGACTTAAGATCAAATCAAAATGGCTGGCCATAGTTGCCGCTGTCATCTTGAGCTGCGTTGTCATGATGCCGTTCTCCTGCTGTGCAGGCAAGTGGTATAAGAAACACAGGGAGCAGGTCAAGATAGAGAAGGCTGCGGAAAAGAAGGCCGCAGAGCAGGCTGAAAAAGCTCAAAATAAGGCAGAACAGCTTCCAGACAAAAACAACCTCTGATTATATAATTTTTTTATAGTATCTGTTCTCTTTGTTTGTTTACAATTTCCTATTTTTTTGTTATATTAAATAGAATGTTCCTCCCTGACGAAATTATAAAAGAAATCGCCGACAGAACCGATATCGAGCAGCTTATCGGGCGGTATGTGACTCTCCAGCGGGCCGGCAGCCGGCTTAAAGGACTGTGTCCATTCCACCACGAGAAGACTCCATCTTTCACAGTCTCCCCGGACAAGGGTGTTTTCCACTGCTTCGGCTGTAAGAAAGGGGGCAATGCCTTCACTTTCCTTATGGAGATGGAGAAGATGACTTTCCCCGAGGCTGCCGAGTATCTGGCAAAAGAGGCGGGAATATCGCTGGAGGAATATAAAAACGCAGGGACATACCAGGGGTCTTCGGAGCGTCAGCAGCTTACCGACCTGTATGACAAGGTTGTAAATGCTCTCCACTATATACTGCTCTCCACCCCCGATGGGAAACCTGCCCTGGATTATCTCATTGGCCGGGGAGTTACCCGGGAGATGATAGAGAAGTTCAAGCTGGGCTTTATGCCGGCTGACCGGACCTGGCTTTATAACTTCCTTATCAAGAAGAACTATACACCGGACTTCCTGGCAAAGACAGGCCTTTTCTCTGCCAAGTATCCTAAGATTTCCATATTCTCGGGCCGTGTAATCTATCCAGTGTTCTCCAAGCATGGTAATGCCATTGCTTTCGGCGGCCGCACTATGAAGAAGGATGAACAGCCCAAATATATAAATTCCCCGGAGACCCTGGTGTTCAAAAAACACGAGGAGCTCTACGGCCTCAACTATGCCATGCTCTCCATGCGTAAAGAAGGGTTCTGCTACATAGTGGAAGGCTACATGGATGTGATTGCCATGCACCAGGCCGGCATAGATAATGTGGTGGCACCGCTGGGAACTGCCCTCACCGAGACACAGGCGGCTATAATAAAGCGCAACGCTCCCCGTGTTGTGCTGCTATTCGATGGTGATGCGGCCGGTGTCAAAGCAGCTGAGCGGGGAACCTTCATCTGCGAGAAGGAAGGGCTTATCTGTGATATAGTAAAGCTGCCCGGCGACAACGATCCTCAGGAAATTCTTAACAAGAATGGGGCTGAGGCATTGCATAATTGTTTAAAATGTCCTATAAATTGCTTTGATTTCATATTGGAAAACTGCCTGCGGAATCTTGACCTTTCCCGCTCCCAGGGTATCATGGCTCTCTACAGCCGTATCTTCCCCCTGATTGATCTTTCAGATTCCGAGGTGCGCAAAGAACAGCGTCTTAAGGCTCTTGCCGATAAGATAAATGCCGATTATAAGTCGGTTTATAACGACTACAGCAAAAGAAAGGGGGGTGTGGGTCAGGATTCAAGCAGTGTCACTGCTGTCCAGGAGAACCGGATTTCATCTGAGCTGTTCCTGCTTCTTGCAGTAATGGCCAACAGTCAGTATTTTGAGCTTGTCAGAAACGAGCTGACTGCCGATGATTTCTATGACAGCAGAGCACGGGATTTATTCATTACAATGGAAGAATGCTTTAGAAATGGAGTTTTCTCAGAGGATGTGATATTGAATCACCTTGAGAACGAAAAACTCAAAGAGATTATTATACAGAAGCTCTCTTCCGATGAATACAAAATGAATGCTGAATCTATCATCAAAGACAGTATACGGAATGTCCAGATGAACAACCTGATGATAAAGAGGCTTCGGGTTGAGAGCATGATCCGTAAGGCGGCCTCGGAACAGGGAACTGTACCGGATGATCTTATTGAAGACAAGCAGTATTATGACGATGAAATTGAAAAATTAAAAGGGATGAGAAATTAATGACAGAGTTGCAGAACGATCCTGCTATTAAAAAAATTATCGAGTATGGAAAAAGCAAAAAGCACATCACCTATGATGAGCTGAACGACATGCTGCCCAGCGAGCTTACCTCTTCCGACAAGATTGATGAGATTATCGAACTGTTGGAGAAAAATGACATTGTCCTGGACGAATCGGAAGAGGATTTTGATGGAGAAGAGGAAGACGAGGATGATGAAAAATCATCCAGCATGTCATCGGATGACAAAGATGGGATTGTGGACGATCCTATCCGCCTCTACCTGAGGGAGATTGGAAAAGAGACACTCCTTACTGCAGAACAGGAGGTAATTCTCTCCAAGCAGATGGAGGAGGGCGGAAATATCCTCAAGCGGGTCATAAGCCATTCAGGAATCATTATTCCCGAGGCTTACATGTTGTCTCAGAAGGTTTTCTCAAGGGCCGAGGCAAATGAGCAGAACATGACCAAGAAGGAGATATCCGACCTTATGGCAGAGCGGCGCAGGCTCAATCAGTTCTATAAAGAGCCTCTCAAGGATGTTCTCTCTTCCCTCAAATCCTACATGGATCAGAAGAACAAAATCTTAAGCCTTGGTGGTAACATCCTGGAGGACGAAGCTCTCCGGCGCAAGGCAAAGAACATCATGAACCATCTGAAGAACATGGATCTTCAGCAGGAGGAAATCAACAGCCTATCGGAAAAGTTTATCGAGACTTCTCACAAGATAGACAAATATATCACCGAGCAGCACAAAATAGAGAAGACTCTTGCGGTATCCAGCCCGGCAGAGCTGAGGACATTGGGGCGCAGCCTTGCAACAGCCTCCAAGCGGCGTGCAATTGAAGAGAAGCTGGGGCTCCCTGCCGAGGATATCAAGGAGAAAATCCGTATCATCCAGCTGAACGAGAAGAAGCTCCGGGGCATAGAGACTGATTTCGAAAACTCCATCGAAGAGATCCTGGCCATGTCCAAAGAGATAGAAGATGGCCTTGAGATGATGAAAAATGCAAAAAACAAGCTCATAAAATCAAACTTACGGCTTGTAGTAAGCATAGCAAAGAAATATACTAATAGAGGACTGCAGTTCTTCGACCTGGTCCAGGAAGGAAACATAGGCCTTATCAAGGCAGTTGAGAAATTCGAGTACCGGAAGGGCTATAAGTTCTCCACCTATGCAACCTGGTGGATCCGGCAGGCCATAACCAGGTCTATCTCGGACCAGGCCCGGACTATCAGAGTTCCGGTGCACATGATCGAGCAGATCAACAAGGTTGTGCGGGAATCAAGGCAGATGATGCAGCTTCTGGGAAGGGAACCTACCGACGAGGAAGTTGCAGAGCGGCTTGGTTGGGCTGTAAGCAGGGTCAAGGCTGTGAAGAATGTAGCCCGGGAGCCTATATCCCTGGAGACCCCGATCGGAGAGGAAGAGGATTCCCTTCTGGGGGACTTCATCGAGGACAAGGATGTGGAGAACCCAGCTACAAGCACCGAGTTCAAGCTTCTGCAGGAACATGTGCGGGAAGTGCTTGAGACTATCCCTCCGAGGGAGCAGGAAGTGCTTAAGATGAGGTTCGGACTTGAGGGTGGATATCCTCTTACATTGGAAGAGGTGGGCCTCTATTTCAATGTCACCCGTGAGCGTATCAGGCAGATCGAGGCTAAGGCGCTCAGAAGGCTGCGGCATCCGAAGCGGAGCTGCAAACTTAAAGACTATACTGAGTAAGGAGTAGTTATATGGGCAAGAAAGTATCAGAAAAGAAAGAGATGACAGACAAGCAGAAAAAGGTTAAAGCCATTCTTGAGAAACTGCAGAATCTGCAGGGGCTGCTTGTTCAGCGCTATAAGATAGAACAGGAGCTGGAGGAGATTCCAAAGGCTATTCTGAAAGATAAAGAAGTTCTTGTCAGAATGAAAAAGCAGTTTGATGATGATGCTGAAGCTTTGGAAAAACGGCTGCTCAAGGTCAAGGATCTCCGCTATCAGCTGCAGGATGCCGAGGAAAAGCGTCTGCGCTACGAGCAGAATATGGAGGAGGCCAAGACCCAGAAAGAGTATGAGGTTCTGGATAAAGCCATCAAAGAGGCCATTGCAGAAGAGCAGCAGCTCAGGAAAGACCTTGTTAAAGAGGATAAAGAGACTGCCGAGCAGAATATGAAGATTGAGGCCCAGCAGAAGCTTATCGATGGCCAGGCCGAGGAAATCCGCCTTAAAGAGGAAGAGACCCAGAGCAAGAGCGATGCCAAGAAGCAGGAGCTTGAGGCAATAAAGTCCAAGATTCAGGATGTCCTTGAGAAAGAGAACAAAAATGGTTCTGCAACTATCGGAGAAGAGCTTCTCTTCAAGTTCGAGCGTATCATCAAGAGCCGTGGAAAAGGTATTGTATCTGTAGGAGTCCTGGTTGACAAGGATAAGAAAGAGAAGGATGAGGATTCCGAAGATGGCAAGGAGAAAGAGAAGATCAAGGCATTCATCTGCTCAGAGTGTCACATGGTGCTTCCTATCCAGTTTGTGAATGATGTCCACCGCATGGATTCCATCATGTTCTGCCCATATTGCAGCAGAATCCTCTTCTTTGACGATAAGATCAACGATCAGTTCAGCAATGCAGATATATCAGAAGGTGAATCCTTCGGTGTATTTGCCGATTCAAGCGACGATGATGATGTCAGCGCAATCGATGATTTCGAGGAAAATGATGATATCACCAGCACCGAAGGCGATGATGAGGCTGTATTTGGCGATGATGACGAAGCAGTTTTCGATGATGAGAATGCAGAAGAAGAGAATGAGCTCCTGAACGAAGAAGGTGCTGAATTCGGCGAGAATCCGGAAGAATACGACGAGAATTCCGAAGAAGAAGAGGAAGAAGAGTCGGAAGATTCTGATGATGAGGATGAGGATGAAGATCCAGACGCCGATTATGACGACAGCGATGATGATGACGACGAGGACGAGGAGTAAGTAAAGAGATTTCAGCAGGTCTTGTTATCGCCTGCGCTGTAATGGTGCAGGAGGAAAGTCCGGGCTCCATAGAGCATGATGCCAGCTAACGGCTGGAAGCGCTTTAAGCGCTATAGAAAGTGCCACAGAAAACATACTGCCCGTCTGGTTTCCAGACAGGTGATGGTGAAAAGGCGGGGTAAGAGCCCACCGGGTATCTGGCAACAGATGCCGCATGGCAAACCTCATCAGGAGCAAAGCCAAAGCAGCAGAGAGTGGCTCGCTCTTATCTGCGGGTAGGCTGCTATAGAAATCTGGCGACAGGTTTCATAGACAGATGATAACACAAGACAGAACTCGGCTTATAGACCTGCTTTATTATTTTTTGGAGCATAGGATTTGAAGAAAAAGATTTTTATTGCAGCTGCAATAGTGATCGGTCTTTTATTTTTCTTTATAGGCCTGCAGAACCGGACAGTGCATCTTCCTTTTGCTGATGAAGGTGTCTCTTATTCCGAAATGTGGGAAAAGAAACAGTATGCCCAGATCATAGATTACGGCAACGCTGTGCTTGAAAAAAATCCTATGGAAAGAAATACCCTTATTTTCACTGGATATGCCTACTTCTATCAGGGAATCTCTATCCTGGACATGGAGGAGCGCAACTCCTGCATGGAAAAAGCTGTGGTACTGCTGCGCCGTGCCCTCCTTACCGAAGGAAAGGAGAATGCCGATGTCATGTATGTGCTGGGTAAAGCCTATTATCACCAGGGTTACTATTATTGCGACCTGGCTGTCAAATATCTTGATGCTGCACTTAAGAAAGGGTGCGACAGCAAGGATATCTATGAATATCTGGGACTTTCATATTCCAAGCTGGATATGTCCGACCATGCTGTGGAGAACTTCGAGAAATCCCTTGAAGTCAATCCTTCGGATGTACTGATTCTTACCCTGGCCCAGGAATATATAAAAGCCGGCAATATGGAAAAAGCTGGCTACTATCTTGATAAAGCCGGTTCTGGCGACAACGCAGTGCTCAAGGAAAAGAGCCTTCTTCTCAAAGGACAGCGCTATCTGGGACTTAAGGAGTATGATAAAGCTTTAGAAAGCTTTTCCAAGGTGCTGGATCTCAATCCTGGTTCTGCCGACGCTTATTACTACACTGGCGAGGTGTATGAGGCCAGGGGCGAGCTGCAGAAGGCCAAGGCTCAGTGGCGGAAAGCCTATAACCTGAACCCGGAGCATTATAAATCCAAGCTCAAATTATTCAAATAACTTTAATCCATATTCCGTAATTTAAGAGGTATGCCGGCGGAGCGCACTATGTCTGCCATCTGGTGCAGCTGTTGGTTTGTGTATGTATCATGGGTGAAATCCGGATCCAGGGTGTGACCCGGCACATAGCCGGCCAGAACGTAATACTGAGCTCCTGAGAGCAGTTTGCAGATATTCTGGATATCTTCCTTGTCCACAATGCCGGGTGCGGCTGTGGTGCGGAATTCGTGGTCTATGCCCGATTTTTTTATTATCTCAATAGAGGCTTTTATTTTATCCGGCAGGGTTGCATCGCTGGTGGGGGAGAGCATGGGATACTTTTCCGGCACTGTCTTTATATCCATAGCTATAAAGTCTGGCTTAAGAGGCAGGATGCGGTCCGGGAATGTGCCGTTTGTGTCTATCTTGAGAAGATAGCCCATACCCTTGATTGCCTTGACCAGCTCGCCCAGGTCTTCGTGCACAAGGGGCTCGCCACCGGATATGCAGACACCCTGCAGAAGGCCCCGCCTCTTCTCCAGGTAGGCCAGAATTTCATCTATGTCCACCATGTCGTCGGCAGTATTGAAAACCAGCTCCGGGTTATGGCAGTAGGGGCAGCGTAAATCACATCCCGGCAGGAACAGGGCTGCTGCCACCTTGCCGGGATAGTTTACAAGAGTTGTCTTAATAAAGCCTGCGCTTTTGATCACGTCAGACAGCCTGAGCTACAGGAGCCTCCAGTTTGGCCTTGATCTCCTTTACGCTGTATGCTCTGTAAAGCTCTTTGCCTTCTGCATCGAAGAAGATTACAGTAGGTACTGCGAATACATTGTATTCCCGAGCCTTATCAAGGCCTTCTGCAGTGTCCACCACATATCCGGTGTGCTTGATCTCAAGCTTCTCCACATACTCTTTTACTGCAGGGCAGTTAGGGCATGTCTTCTTTGTGAAGTAGATGAATGATGCAGGAGCATCGGAAGCGGCAGGAGCTGCGGCTTTCTCATCCTTAGCTGCTGCGGCGAAATCTGGCTCAAAGCATACTCTCTGCTTGAACTCGGATTTCTTTCCTTTGTTCCAGTTCTTCACTGCTCTGTAGTATCCTACGATTCTTGTATATACTTCGGTTTCCCGTCCCTTTACGTTTGCCAGTTCTTCCTTGCACTCTTCAATTTCTCTGTCGATTGCTTCTACAGTTCTTGCTTTTGCCATTTTATATCTCCTTTTTACTTAGCACTTGCTGTGGCCAGAACTTCGGCCTTCTCTTTTTCCAATGTTGCGATTTTGCTCTTCAACATATCCTCCTGCTCCTTCTTGCACTTGTCACATGTGAAGTGCTCACCCTGCAGGTAGCCGTGAACTGGGCATACCGAGAATGTAGGTGTGATGGTGAAGTAGGGCAGCTTATAGTTATATGCGATGGACTTAACCAGGTTCTTGCAGCTGTTCCAGTCGTCGATTGCCTCGCCGATGAAGCCGTGGAATACAGTACCGCCGGTGTAGAGCACCTGCAGTGCATCCTGATGGTCCAGCGCCTCGAAAATATCAGTTGTATAGTTTACAGGCAGCTGTGTTGAGTTGGTGTAGTACGGATCGTCCTGGCCAGATGTGATGATGTCTGGATAGGTCTCCTTGTCGTGCTTAGCCAGCCGGTAGCTGGTGCTCTCTGCCGGAGTTGCCTCCAGGTTGAACAGGTCACCGGTCTTCTCCTGATACTCAGACAGCTTGTTCCGCATGAAGTTCAGAATCTCTACAGCGAACTCTTTTCCTTCTTTTGTTGTGATATCCTTGCCCATGAAGTTAAGCAGACATTCGTTCATACCGCAGATACCGATGGTGGAGAAGTGGTTGTTCAGGTGGTGCAGGTAGCGGCGTGTGTATGGGAACAGGCCTGTGGTCATAAGGCGGTTGATTACCTTTCTCTTGATCACCAGTGACTGTGCAGCCAGATCCATCAGGTTTGCAAGGCGGTTGAAGAATTCAGTTCTGTCGCCGGAGAGATAGCCGATTCTTGGCAGGTTGATTGTTACAACGCCGATGGAACCGGTGAATTCGTCAGAACCGAAAAGACCGCCGCCGCGCTTTCTGAGCTCCCGCTTGTCCAGCTGGAGACGGCAGCACATGGAGCGTACATCGCCAGGGTTCAGGCTGCTGTTGATAAAGTTCTGGAAGTATGGTGTACCGTACTTTGCAGTCATTTCAAAGAGCAGCTTGGCATTTGGAGAATCCCAGTCGAAGCTCCGGGTGATGTTGTAGGTAGGGATAGGATACTGGAAGCCTCTTCCGTTGGCATCGCCGTCCAGCATGAGCTCGATGAAGCACTTGTTCACCATGTCCATCTCTTTCTGGCAGTCGCCGTAGGTGAAGTCCATATTCTTGCCACCTACTACAGCAGGCTTGTCCTTAAGGTCATCCGGGCATACCCAGTCCAGTGTGATATTTGTGAACGGTGCCTGAGAACCCCATCTGGATGGAGTGTTCACACCGAATACAAAGCTCTGGAGTCCCTGCTTAACCTCTTTCTCGCTAAGGTTGTCTGCCTTTACAAATGGAGCGATATAGGTGTCGAAACTGGAGAGAGCCTGAGCTCCTGCCCATTCATTCTGCATGATTCCCAGAAAGTTTACGATCTGCTGGATAAGGGTCAGAAGGTGCTTTGCAGGCTTGGATGTGATCTTGTCCGGAACACCGCCCAATCCTTCCTGGATCAGCTGCCGCAGGGACCATCCTGCGCAGTAGCCAGAGAACATGGACAGATCGTGAAGATGGAACTCTGCATTCTTATGTGCATTTGCGATCTCCTCCGGATAGATGTTCTTAAGCCAGTAGTTGGCGGTTATGGTGCCGGAATTATGGAGAATAAGTCCTCCCAGTGAGAAGTTTACGTTAGCATTCTCATTTACTCTCCAGTCCGACTGTGACAGGTAACCATCCATAGTGGAATTTATGTTAAGGAGCATCTTCTGGCTGTCGCGCAGAGCTTCGTGCTGCGCACGGTAGAGGATGTAAGCCTTTGCAATCTTAGGCACAGACTCCATCATCACCATCTCGACGATGTCCTGAATCTCTTCTACTGCCGGTGCAGAGTTCGGGTGGCGTCCTGCCATGAACTCCCTCAGCTTATCTTCTGTCTTTTCTGTAAGGCGCTCTGTAAGCTCCTTGTCCTCCATCCCCTGGACTGCAGCTACAGCCCGTCCGATGGCGCTGGCAATCTTCCATCTGTCGTATTTCTCGATGGAACCGTCACGCTTTACAATTCTTTTCACCACAAATGGTGCTGCTGGTGTTTCCTCAGATTCCAACTGCAGGAACTCTTTCCAGTCATTGCTATTCTCAAAAGCCATATTCCCTCCCTTGTCAGGCTTTCCCACTCAGCTTCTCTATCTCTTTTACAAACTCGTCTACGCTGTTGAACTTTTTATATACAGAAGCAAAACGTATATACGCAACCTTGTCCAGCTTGAAGAGGTGCTGTAAAACCAGCTCTCCCAGCTCCTCTGTGGAAATGCTGGTGGAGTTCTTGCTCCGGTAGTACACTTCATCCTCAATGCCATGAAGCGCTTCCTGAAGCTGTTCCTCGGTCACCGGCCGTTTCTCCAGGGACTTGCGTATTCCCCTCTCAATTTTAGCCATGTCAAAGAGCTCAATTCCCTTATCCCGTTTAACCACGGTAAGGGGATTCTCTTTTATATGCTCATAGGAGGTGAACCGTCCATGGCATGACAGACATTCCCGCCGTCTTCTGATAGCAGAGCCATCCACATTCTGCTTGCTTTCCACAACTTTGTCGTCTATACTTCCGCAGTATGGGCACTTCATGTCAGCTCATCTCCATTATTAGTATCGGCAATTGACCACCATATATTTAGGGGTAAAAAGCGATTTTCTTCAAAATATCACATTATATCTTGGAGTGCAACCCTTTTTTCAACATTTATACATAATTTTTTATTATAGGTTATTTTAATATAATTTCCCTGGGTTAGCATATGGATTGCCTCCTGGATTTCCTTCTCGTCCCAGTGGGAAAGAAGGCCCCAGCTTTTGGAGCGGTAGAGCCCTTTCTGGATGTTCTCTGGAGAAAGATTACCTTTTAATATAGAAGAGACCTTCTGGGCTGTTATGTGCCTGCTGTTCCTGCGTACCAGATCCAGTATCTCTGTAAGGCCCTCCGGTGTTTTCAGCTTCCTGTCGCATACGTCACAGCCGGTGCACAGCTGGTTCTCATGCTCCAGGATGTGGAGGAGGGCCTTGCGGCGGCATTCCGGGGCGGTGAAGATATGGTAGAGCTCCATTTTGCGTTGGGAGTCCGGGGTTTCTGGGGTGGCTGCTGGCTCCGGAACAAAAGGCACCAGGGCAACTGCATAGGCTTGTTTCCTGTCCCTGCCGCCCCGTCCCGACTCCTGTAGATAGGCCTCGGCCGAGGAGGGGAGGTCGGCATGTATCACAGTGCGGATATTGCTCTTGTCCACCCCCATGCCGTAGGCGCAGGTGGCCACCAGCACCCCGTCCGCCGACACAAAGAACTTGTCTTCTATCTTTTTCTTCTCTTCCCGGGTGAGTCCTGCGTGGTAGAACCAGACCTCTGTATCCTGCAGGTGCTTTTTCAGGCGGCGGGCTGTGATTTCGGTCCCTTCCCGGCTGGAGCAGAAGACTATGAGGGGCTTCTCGGCCTCCTGCACCGCCTTCAGCAGGGCCGCATCCTTGGAAAGGTAGGGATGGGCGTCGTAGCGTATATTGGGCCGGTCTGGGTCGGCTCTGATTATGTTGGGCTGTATGCCGCCGAATATGATTTCTGCGAAGCGGTCAAGTATTTCTTTGGATGCGGTGGCGGTGAAGGCGGTGGTAACCTTAGGCTTGAGCTCTGCCACAATCTGTCCCAGCTCCAGATAGGCATTGCGGAATGTGTCTCCCCACTGGCTTACAGTGTGGGCCTCGTCTATAACCACATGGAAAATATTGCCCTGTTTAACCTTTTCCAGTACTCCGGGAGCCAGCAAAATCTCGGGGTTTGCGATCACAATCTTCACTTCTCCTTTCCGAATGTGGTAAAAGGCCTGCTCTCGCTCCTCCTTTGTAAGCCCGCCCCGTAGGATAAGAGAAGGAATGCCTGCACTGTCCAGCCGCCGTTTCTGGTCTGCCATCAGGGAGAGGAGTGGAAATATGATAAGCGTTATCCCCTGTGTAATGAGGGCTGGCAGCATGAAGCAGAGGGACTTGCCAGCCCCGGTGGGGAGTATCACAATCTGGGCCGGGTTGTTCTCCACCGGGTCGGCGGCGCAGTCTAAGATGTTGGATATGGCCAGCCGCTGGTAGGGGAACAGGTATGGTATGCCGAAGTGCTCCTTCGCCACCTGGTTCAGGTAATCTTTTTCTTCTTCCATAGTTTGTCTCCATCTTCTATTACTCAAAAAAAGTTCATTTTGCTTTGATTTTTCAGAAAAAAGCTTCAAAAAAGTTACTTGATTGATTCTGGGCTGTTTATTTAGTATACTTTCTTTAGGAGTAATAACATGAAAAAACTAGTTTTTTTGATTCTTGCAGCTGCCCTTCTGGCTACTGGCTGTAATTCCATCAAGGTCGACAGGGTAGAGACAGATACAGTTACCGATTACAGCGGGAAATGGAACGATACCGATTCCCGCATTGTGGCTCAGGAGCTTATGCAGGACATGACCACCCGTCCATGGGCATCTGAATTCACCGCAACCCACGGCAAGAAACCGGCTATCATCGTTGGAACGATCCGGAATAAGAGCTCAGAGCACATCGAGGTTGTACCATTCATCAAAGCTATCGAGCGTGAGGTTATCAACACAGCTACAGCTAAGATTGTAGCAAGTGCAGAGGAACGTGAACAGCTGAGGGCAGAGCGGCTCGACCAGCAGGAATATGCAAGCGAGGAGACTGCAAAGAAGCTGGCTCAGGAATATGGTGCCGACTACATGCTCCAGGGAATCATCACCACAATCACCGACCAGATCGATGGCAAGAAAGCTATCTTCTATCAGGTGAACCTTGAGCTTATCAATGTTGAGAGCAACGAGAAGGCCTGGATCGGCAACACCGAGATCAAGAAGATTATCAAGAGCAAGAAAATAAAGGGCTGATCCTTAATGACTAAGAAGCTCTCACTTCTCATTCTGGGCCTGCTGGTGCTTTTGCTGGCAGGCTGTGCTTCTGTGGATTTCAGGGCAACTGCCGAAGATTCCCTTATGACAGGGGATTATGAGGCTGCCGTCCAGGAAGTGGAGAAGAAGCATGAGAGCTCTTATTATAAAGGGAAGAACACTCTTCTTTATTATCTGGACTATGGTTTCCTGTGCCACTACGCAGGGCTCTATGAAGAGAGCAACAAAGCCCTGGACCAGGCTGAGCGTCTGGGGGAGGAGCTCTATACTAAAAGCATCTCCCGGGAGATCGGCTCATACCTTATCAATGACAAGGTAAAAGAATATGCCGGCGAGGAGTTTGAGCTTCTCTATATCCATATCTTCAAATGTTTGAACTATATCGCTCTGAATAACACAGAGGATGCACTGGTGGAGGTGCGTAAGGCTAACCTGCGGATGGAGCTTCTGGAGCAGAAGTACCGGGAGGCCACCGATGAATACAACGCCTCTGCCGAGGCTGGAGCACGGGTGCCCGAGGCTGACTGCCATTTTCACAACAGCGCTCTTTCCAGATATCTGGGGACACTCCTTTTCCGTTCCGACCACGCCTTTGATGATGCCCGCATAGAATCTGAATGGCTTGAGAGATCCTTTGCCGAGCAGTCATATGTCTATGATTTTGACATGCCTTCTCTTCCTTCAATCAAGGAACCGAATGACAAAGCTATCTTAAACATTTTGTCATTCACCGGGCTGTGCACAGTCAAGAAGCCCCTTGGATTTATTGCCACCACATCTCCTTCCTGGATAACATTCACCGCAGTGGGGCAGGATGATGAGTATACGGCCAAGCTTCTGGGCTTTACCATGGTTCCATCTTTCGGACTTCCTGATCATGGAATAATCCGGTTCGAGATTCCTATAATGGATGACCGCTGGGATTCCCTGGATCAGATTGTAGTGCGCATCTCAGGTGCTGACGGCAAAGAGGTGAAGCTTGAGCTTTTAGAGAAGATGAACAATATCTCCCGTGACACTTATAAACGGAAGATGCCTCTGGTCATCACAAAGACAATTCTCCGTGTGATAGGCAAGAAAGTGGGGAGTGTGGCTGGTTCTAAGGCCATAGGAGATGCTGCTGACAGCAGTGCTCTGGGACTCTTGAGCGGTCTTGTTTTTGATGCTATCAATGCTGCCACCGAGAATGCTGACACCCGATGCTGTTTCTTCCTTCCGGCCTTTTCCTCAATCGCAGAAGTGGAGCTTGACCCCGGCGTCTATGATGTCAATATCGAATACTATAACGAGGGTGTCTGCAAGCTTATAGACAACCGCAAGAATGTGTCGGTGGAAAAGGGCAGGCTGAACCTGCTGGAATCCTTCCGGTTCCAGGTGGAACGGTGAAAAAGATTCTTCTCCACTGCTGCTGCGCCCCCTGCAGCACCGCCTCTATAGAGCGGCTTTTGGCCGACGGTTACGATATCGTTCTTTTCTATTCCAATTCCAACATTTATCCCAAGGAAGAGTTCGACAAGCGGCTTACTTATATGCAGAAGCTTGCTGATATCTATAAACTTGAGCTCTTAGTAGGGGAGTATGATCACGACTCCTGGAGTGCTGCTGTAAAAGGGCTTGAGAACGAGCCTGAGAAGGGGAGACGGTGTGCCGCCTGTTTTGCCTATAACTTGGCCAGGGCAGAGGCCAAAGCTAAAGAGCTGGGGATTGAGGAGTTCACCACAACCCTGACAGTGAGTCCCCACAAGATTTCGCAGATGATATTTGATGCAGCCAAGGATATGGCCGGCTATGTCCCATACAACTTCAAAAAGCAGGAGGGCTTCAAGAAAAGCCTCCAGCTGTCGGAGAAATACGGCCTCTACCGGCAGAACTACTGCGGCTGCGAATACTCGCTCAGGGCCTCTGCTCAACACTCCTGAGAAGTTTTATCTCATCGGCCCACAGGTCGGGTTCCGGGGTCTCCAGCACCAGGGGCATGTTCTCAAAGTAAGGGCTCTGCATTATGTACTTGAAGCCCTCCATGCCGATGCACCCTTTGCCTAAGCACTCATGCCTGTCCACTCTGGAGCCGCAAGGCTTCTTTGCATCATTCAGGTGCATCGCTCTTAAGTACTTTATTCCTATAATCCGGTCAAAGTCGGCCATAACGCTCTCAAAGCCGGCTGCTGTGGATATATCGTACCCCGCGGCGAAGATATGGCAGGTGTCGATGCACACGCCCACCCGGCTTTTCTCCTCAATCCCCGCAATAATCCGGGCAATGTGCTCAAACTTGTAGCCCACATTGGTGCCCTGGCCTGCGGTGGCTTCTATCACCGCCATTGTGCCTCCTGTGGCCGGGTCAGCCAGCGCCTTGTTCACAGAACCGGCAATCAGGTCCAGGCACTCCTCTTCGGTAATCTCCTTAAGGTGGCTTCCTGGATGGAAGTTCACATACTTAAGTCCCAGCTGGCTGGCCCGTGCCAGCTCCTCGGTGAAGGAGGCCAGGGAGCGGCTTCTCTTCTCTGGATCTGCGTTCCCTAAGTTGATCAGGTAGCTGTCGTGGGGGAGAATATAATCTGTGGAGAAACCGTTTGAAGCCACCGCAGCCTTGAACTGGGCAATCTCCTCCGCAGACAGTGGTTTGGCGCTCCACTGTTTCTGGTTCTTGGTGAACATTGCAAAGGCGTTGGCACCTATTGCCTTGGCGTTCAGCGGTGCATTGTACAGCCCGCCTGATGAACTGACATGGGCTCCTAAGTATTTCATATTAATATCTCCTTCAGCTGGTCAAAGCTGCGTACTATATATTTTGGCTTCGGGTCTCCCGGTGCAAGCTCCGGCACCTCTTTATGTGGTGGAACTATAAGGCAGGAATCTATTCCAAAGTTCATCGCTCCCTGCATGTCAGAGGTCATGCTGTCTCCAATCATCAGAATCTTGTCCTTAGGCGGGGTGTCCACCTTTTCCGATGCAATCTGGAAAAAGGCTGGGTCAGGCTTTGCTACTCCCACTTCCTCCGAAATGATTATAGCCTTGAAATATTTTGCTGTGTCTGTTGAATTGACCCGTCCCCTCTGCACCGAAGTAATGCCGTTGGTGGCCAGCACCAGCGTATACTTCTTATGCAGATTCTCTAAGAGTTCCACAGTGCCAGGGAATAGATCATCTGCATGGGAAAGGAAATCGAGATATACCTTGGATATCTGGGCAACATCAAAATCAAGACCGGAAACTTCCTTGAACCGCTCGAACCTCAGAGTCTTGAGCCGTTCCAAAGTTATCAGCTTCTGCTCCAGCTCCTTCCAGGTCCTCTTTGTCTGCTGATGGTACAAGTCTGCCAGTTCCGGTTTCCATATACCGCACAGCTTCCGCACCGACTTCTCCAGCGCTTTTTTCTCCGATGTGTTGAAGTCAAAAAGAGTTCCATCTGCATCTAAAAAGAGGTGAGTGTATCCCATGTTTCAAGCATACTGCCTAAGGGGATAAAAGACAAGGCTGTATTATTGCAAAAACAAACTGAAATAATTACAATAGCCCTATGCCAAGAATAGATATTCATACACATGTCTTTCACGAGAAGATAGCAGATAAAGCAGTCCAGCACCTGGCTGACCACTATAAGCTGGGGCAGCCTTATCCAGGCACTGCGGCCGATCTTAAGCAGAAGCTTGATGATGCAGGTATAGACAAGGCAGTAGCTCTCTGTGCCGCCACAAACGCAGCTCAGGTTATCCCAGCCAACAACTGGGCTATAACTATGATGAAAACTTATCCATACTTTATCCCATTCGGAACGCTCCACACCGACTATGCCGACTGGAAGAGCGAGATGGACAGGCTCTATGAGGCGGGAATAAGGGGACTCAAGTTCCATCCAGATTTCCAGAAAATAGATATGCTTAACCCTGTGCTCTACGACATGATGGAGGAGGCTAAAGGCAAGTTCACTGTGCTTTTCCATGTGGGAGATGTCTTCCCTCCGGAGGAAAACTGGTCATCACCCCAGAAGCTGGCAAAGATACTGAAGGCTGTTCCTGGAATCGAGGTTGTGGCTGCCCACTTGGGCGGTTACCGTCACTGGCCCTGGGTTGTGGAAAGCCTCAAGGGACTTGATTTCTATATGGATACCTCCAGCGCTCTCCTTTATATCGATGATGAGAATCTGAAGAATATCATGAACAGTTTCCCTCACGAATGCTTCCTTTTCGGCAGCGATTACCCAATCGGTGACCCGGCCAGGGAAGTGGGACTGGTTAAGAAACGTTTGGGATTCACCGACGACGAACTGGACAAGCTTTTTACCCGGGCATCGGGTCTTATCGGTCTAAAGGGCTGAAATACGGCTTGATTTTTTATTTTTATGTGCTATCATCAAGATAATTATTAGACATCATCGAGGTTTCATAATGGAAAACGAAAAATCTAAGCTGTATGTGGGCAACCTGGTTTATTCAACTGGATTCAGAGAAGTAAAGGATCTGTTTGCAAAATATGGTCAGGTAGGGTATGTGAAGATCATCGAGGGTAAGGGCTTCGGCTTTGTTGAGATGGCTTCAGAGGAAGATGCAATCAAAGCCAAAGAAGCGCTGAACGGCACCGATTTCGGCGGCCGGAAGCTCAAGGTGGACTTTGCCACACCGAAGGCTCCAAAAGAACAGCAGTAAAAGATGAAAGCCTGTACTTAGCGTACAGGCTTTTTTGTTTTTATCCCCCGCAAAAAAATAAGTCTCAAAAAAATTTTCAAAAAATTTTTTTAAAATGTGTTGACAAATTTTTCTCCTTTGTGCTATATTCTACTTACCTACCAGGTTGGTAGGAGAAAAGAAAAGCTAGCGAAGAAACTTAGAATAAAAAAAAGGAGAACGACATGAGCAACTATAAATTTGAAACATTACAGCTTCATGTAGGTCAGGAACAGGCTGACCCAGTTACAGATTCCCGTGCAGTTCCGATATATGCCACTACTTCCTATGTATTCCACAATTCGGCTCATGCTGCGGCCCGGTTCGGACTTGCAGATGCAGGAAACATCTACGGACGTCTGACCAACTCTACCCAGGACGTGCTGGAAAAGAGAATCGCTGCCTTAGAGGGAGGTGTAGCTGCTCTGGCTCTGGCATCAGGTGCCGCAGCCATCACCTACACAGTCCAGGCACTGGCCCAGGCAGGGGATCACATTGTGGCACAGAAGACTATCTACGGAGGAACCTACAACCTTCTGGCACACACTCTTCCTTTATATGGTGTAAAGACCACATTTGTTGATGTCCACAACCTTAAGGAAGTTGAGGCCGCAATCCAACCTAACACAAAGGGAATCTTCATTGAGACCCTTGGCAACCCCAACAGCGATATCCCAGATATCGACGCAGTTGCAGCCATCGCTCACAAGAACAACATTCCACTGGTGATTGACAACACCTTTGGAACCCCATATCTTATCCGTCCTATTGAGCATGGAGCAGATATTGTAGTCCATTCTGCAACCAAGTTCATCGGCGGCCATGGAACAACACTGGGTGGTATTATTGTAGATTCCGGCAAGTTCGACTGGAAGAAAGCCGGCAAGTTCGCACCGATTGCAGATGCAAACCCAAGCTACCACGGCATTTCCTTCGCAGATGCTGTAGGCCCTGCAGCCTTTGTAACCTACATCCGCGCCATCCTGCTCAGAGATGAGGGAGCAGCTATCTCTCCATTCGCAGCATTCCTCCTGCTGCAGGGAACCGAGACTCTCTCCCTCCGTCTTGAGCGCCATGCTGAGAACACAAAGAAGGTCATCGAGTTCCTCAAGAAGCATCCGAAGGTGGCAAAGATAAACCATCCTTCTCTGTCTGACCACCCTGACCATGCCCTGTATCAGAAGTACTTCCCGAATGGCGGCGGCAGCATCTTCACCTTCGATATCAAGGGAGGGCAGAAAGAGGCCCATGCATTCATCGACCATCTGGAGATCTTCTCTCTTCTGGCAAATGTGGCAGATGTCAAATCCCTGGTTATCCATCCGGCGACCACAACCCATTCCCAGCTGTCAGATGCAGAGCTTGAGGATGCAGGAATCAAGCAGAGCACAATCCGGCTTTCTATTGGAACCGAGCATATTGATGATATTATCGCAGACCTTGAGAAAGGCTTTGCGGCTGTATAATAAAGTGATAAAATAAAGAAGGAGAAAATATTATGTCAAAGATTTATACTTCAGCAGATCAGCTGATTGGAAAAACACCGCTCCTGGAGCTTGCACACATTGAGAAAGAGCAGAAGCTTGGAGCAAAGATCCTGGCCAAACTGGAATACTTCAATCCGGCAGGTTCTGTAAAGGACAGGATCGGCAAGGCTATGATTGACGATGCCGAGGCCAGCGGAAAGCTTAAACCAGGTTCTGTGATCATCGAGCCTACCAGTGGAAACACAGGAATAGGCCTGGCTGCAGTGGCAGCTGCAAGGGGCTACAGAATCATCATTGTAATGCCCGAGACAATGTCTGTGGAGCGCCGGGTTCTTATGAAGGCTTATGGTGCCGAGCTGGTTCTTACTGAAGGGGCAAAGGGAATGAAAGGCGCCATTGCAAAGGCAGAGGAGCTGGCAAAGGAGATTCCAAACAGCTTTATCCCTGGCCAGTTCGTGAACCCTGCGAACCCGAAGGCTCATAGGGAGACCACCGGACCGGAGATCTGGGAAGATACAGATGGCAAGGTTGATATCTTTGTAGCCGGAGTAGGCACAGGCGGAACTATCACCGGAGTAGGTGAGTACCTTAAGTCAAAGAATCCTGGAGTCAAAGTTGTAGCAGTAGAGCCTGCGACATCAGCAGTGCTTTCCACCGGTGTGGCTGGACCTCATAAGATCCAGGGAATCGGTGCAGGCTTTGTTCCGGACGTGCTCAACACATCAGTTTATGATGAGATTATTCCTGTGAAGAACGAGGATGCATTCGAGACCGGCAAACTGATAGGCCATAAAGAGGGAGTGCTGGTTGGTATTTCCTCCGGTGCTGCAACATGGGCTGCTATTGAACTGGCAAAACGCAAGGAGAATGCAGGAAAGACTATTGTAGTGCTCCTGCCGGATACAGGTGACAGATACCTCTCTACTCCGCTCTTTGCTGAGTGATAAACCGTTTGCACCTACAGACGATCAGCTGTCCTGGCTTCTGGGTCAGGACAGTTTTGATTCTTTTCTCTTTAATGAGGCGGACAGAGTACGGCAGCAGGTCTATGGAAAGCAAGTATACCTGCGGGGGCTGATTGAATTTACAAATTATTGTAAGAACAACTGTCTCTACTGTGGCCTCCGTGCCCAGAACGGCAATATAAGCCGTTACCGTCTGACAAAAGATGAAATTCTCTCCTGCTGTGCCCAGGGTCATGCTCTGGGCTATCGTACTTTTGTGCTTCAGGGAGGGGAAGACCCTTATTATACCGATGAGATAATTATCGATATTATATCTTCTATCCATAAGAAGTATCCTGACTGTGCAATAACTCTTTCAATAGGAGAAAAAGAACGGAGTAGCTATCAGGATTTTTTTGATGCAGGTGCCAGGCGGTATCTTCTGCGGCACGAGACAGCTGCCCTGGAACACTATAAAAAGTTGCATCCAGCTTTCATGAGCCTTGAGCATAGGAAGCAGTGTCTGTTTGACCTGAAAGCAATTGGGTATCAGGTGGGCTCGGGCTTTATGGTTGGATCTCCTTATCAGACAATGGAGAATATCATAGCAGATATCCGGTTCCTTCAGGCGCTTCAGCCCGATATGATAGGCATCGGACCTTATATAACACAGAGTGATACCCCGTTCAAGAATTTTCCAAATGGCGATATGAAGCTTACTCTGCGGCTTATTGCTATTCTGAGACTGATGTTCCCCTACGCTCTTATTCCTGCCACCACAGCGCTGGGGACGCTCTGTGCAGATGGACGGGAATTGGGGCTGAAAGCTGGTGCCAATGTGGTCATGCCCAATCTTTCTCCTGTGTCGGTGCGTAAAAAATATGCTATCTACGATTCCAAGATATGTACCGGAGAAGCGTCTGAACAATGTCGCTATTGTATGGACCGGCGGGTGAAGAATGCCGGGTATGAGATTGCTGTCTCGAGGGGAGATGTGAAAGATCACTGATGAAAGCACTTATTGCCATGAGCGGCGGGGTGGATTCCAGCGTTGCCGCCCTTTTGATGCAGCAGAAAGGGTACGAATGCATAGGTTGTACCATGCATCTGTACGACAATGAGGATGCAGGGATTCCCAAGTCTCACACATGCTGTTCTCTTTATGATGTGAACGATGCCCGGAGTGTGGCATATAAGCTGGGAATGGACTATTTTGTATTTAATTTCAAAAATGATTTTCATCATCACATCATAGAAAAATTTATACAGTGCTATGAGAAGGGAATAACGCCGAACCCCTGTATCGACTGCAACCGTTACATGAAGTTCAGCAGGCTTTTTGAGCGAGCCCAGATACTGCAGTGTGACTATGTGGTGACAGGTCATTATGCAAGGATTGAGCAGGATGAATCTGGAAAGTATCTTCTTAAAAAAGGGCTGGATGAAACTAAGGACCAGAGCTATGTGCTCTATATGCTTACTCAGGGGCAGCTTGCCCATGTCTACTTTCCACTTGGAGATTTGAAAAAAAGCCAGATACGGCAGATTGCAGCAGAACAGGGATTCTGCAATGCCGATAAGCCGGACAGCCAAGATATATGTTTTGTTCCCGATGGGGATTATGCCCGGATTATAGAGTTGCATACAGGGAAGAAAGCGGAACCTGGTGCTTTTGTAGATATGCAGGGAAAAGTGATAGGGCAGCATAAGGGGATAATCCACTATACCATAGGGCAGCGGCGGGGGCTGGGTATATCGGCTTCTGACCCTCTTTATGTTGTTTCGATTAATCCATATGATAACACTGTGACAGTGGGATACGACTCTGATTTGTTCCAGCGAAAGGTTTTTGCAAAGGATTTTCATTGGATTTCCGGCAAGGCTCCTGATGGGGAAATACGCTGTAAAGCCAAGATACGATACCGGAGCAAGGAAAAGGATGCTGCTGCGGTTTCCTTGGGCGGTGGAACAGTTGTAATAGAATTTGATGAACCCCAGCGGGCTGTCACTCCAGGGCAGTCGGCAGTTCTTTATGATGGGGATGTGGTTCTAGGTGGCGGAATCATTTTTTTGGATAATAAGATTGATTTACCTACCAAGTCCGTGGTATAATAGGGTATGATTTCTACACGAGGCAGATATGCACTTCGGGTGCTTATAGATTTGGCAGAACATAGGAACGGCGGCTATATTCCTATGAAGGATATTGCAGACCGGCAGGATATTTCGCTGAAATATTTGGAGCGGATAGTACCTGTCCTCACCCAGAGCGCCCTCATAGAGGGCGTCCATGGCAAGGGGGGAGGCTACCGGCTGGTGAAGGCCCCCGAGGATTGCCGGGTAGGGGATGTCCTCCGCCTTACCGAGGGGGACCTGGCGCCGGTAGCCTGCCTGGCACCAGGGGCAAAGCCCTGTGCCAGAGCGGCAGAATGCCGCACCCTTGCCATGTGGCAGAAGTTCAACGCCCTTATCAACGACTACTTTGACGGCATAACCATAGCCGACCTGATGAAGAAGGGCGATATAGCCGACAACTACGTGATATGATATTTTCTGAATGCAGTTGACAAAAGTATACTCTGCCGTTATAATCGTTGAACATCGACGCAGGGTAGAGCAGTTGGCAGCTCGTCGGGCTCATAACCCGGAGGTCGTAGGTCCGAGTCCTACCCCTGCTAGAAATAAAAAGCTCCTCTAAAGAGAGGAGCTTTTTTTATGCCCACAAACAGGTTGCTTACTTCAGCATTGCTTCCATAGCCTTGATATTCTCAGGCAGATATTTGCCCTCAAGGAACTCTGCCATACCCTGGTCGCAGGCAGTGGCAATCACCGGTGCCATAGGCAGTCTGTCTGTAACAGTCACACCGAACTTCTTTGCTACTTCCTCAAGGTGGCTCTCTCCGAAAATCTTTATCTCTTTGCCACAGTCAGGGCATTTTACATAGCTCATGTTCTCAACCAGACCCAGGATAGGAATATCCATAGTCTTTGCCATGTTCACTGCCTTCTCCACAATCATACTTACCAGCTGCTGCGGTGAGGTGACTATAACAATACCATCGATAGGAATGCTCTGGAATACTGTCAGTGCAACATCACCGGTTCCTGGAGGCATATCGATGAACATATAATCAATGTCGCCCCAGATCACATCGGTCCAGAACTGCTTTACAGCGCCGGCAATCACAGGACCTCTCCAGATAACCGGGTCTGCAGGATTGTCCAGCAGCAGGTTCACAGACATTACACTTATTCCTGTCTTGCTCTTCACCGGCAGGAATGCATCTCCGTCCTGCTTAGGATGATCTGTTATTCCGAAAGCCTTAGGTATTGATGGACCAGTGATATCGGCATCCAGAATGGCTGTCTTATATCCTTTGTTGTTCATCATAACAGCCAGGATAGAGGTGATGAGAGATTTTCCTACGCCTCCCTTTCCGCTGACTACACCGATGATCTTCTTGATATGTGTAAGTTCATGTGGCTTTTCGATGAAGCTCTGCTTTTCTGTCCGTTCTCCGCAGTTTGAAGCGCAATGTGAACAGTCGTGGTTGCAATCTGCCATTTTAATTCTCCTTTTTCACAGTGAAGTTGACAAGCTCTTTATCATCGGCCAGCAGAATCAGGATGGAATCTTCATCCACAAAGTATGGGACAGCAATTACACCGCCCTTTGTCTTTGTGGAGAACACTTCGGTTCTGTTGCCGCTTGGATCTATGATCTGATATTTAAGTGTGATCGGGACTGGATAATCGGGCAGGGAACGTTCCAGAAGTCCGAACACCTTTCCTTTCTCTGGTGCAGGTGGCACTATCTGGAGTTGCATCATGGTTCCACGCCTTACCTCGGACTCTGCCTCCGGTGTCTGTGAGACTACAGTGCCAGGCTTCTCTGCCCCTTGCTTATCCCGGAAGCTGAATGCAAATGGTATGTTCATAGCTGTAACCTGAAGCAGCGCCTCCTGGAAATTCATCCCCTTGAATGTGGGGACTGTGATTACTGCATCCTCCGGTCCCTGGCTTACTATAAGCTCAAGCTGTGTGTAGCTGGTGACAGGTGTTCCCGGCAGCGGTTTCTGCTGGATAATGGTGCCTCTCGGTTCCTTGCTGTATACAGTTATTACTGGTTCCTTGATTGTGATGAAGGTGCCGTAGGTTGAGAACAGGGTCATGAAGTGGGTCTTGAGATCCTGCAGGTTCCAGCCTGAGTAATCGCCTATCTTGTCGATTACTGCACCACGGCTTACGCTTAATGTGACAGCTTTTCCGGCGCGGCGTATAGAGCCTGGGGAAGGCTGCTGATCAAGAATCTTTCCTTTGTCCCCCGGATCCTGCGAGTACCTGAGCTGAATCTTGGAGGTAAGCCCTTTGTCCTGGATGGTGATAAGAGCCTCTTCCAGCTGCATGCCGCTCACATCGGGCACTACAGTGATTTCGGATCCCCTGAAGAAAAGGAAGAATCCGGCCAGTGCCGAAGCGCCTAAAAGTATGATCATTCCCATAAGGGTGAATACAGTTATTTTTCCAGAACTATTCATTTTTCTCTCCAAGCACGGTGCCTATCACATTTCTGGCTCCGTTTAAGAAGGATCTGAAATCCATCTCGTTCTTTGCCTGCGGCTTAAGGTATTGAATGGCCAGGCAGTCTTTTCCTGCCGCAACTATAATGCCCTGCCTTCTGTCCACACCCAGCACAGTGCCGCATGCACCTGCTTTGAACTCTTCTCCAGTGTATATAGAAGCCTGTGTTATTGCAATGGTCTTTCCTGCCATAGTGGTAAAGCAGCCTGGCCAGGGCTGGTAAGCCCGTATCTGGCGCTCTATGGCTGAGGCGCTCTCGTGCCAGTCTATTATTCCATCCTCTTTCTTAAGCATAGGGCAGTAGGTGGCCTTGGACTCGTTCTGCTGTGTGTAGTTCAAGGAATCTGCCTCCAGTGCCATGATAAAGCCGGGAATGAGCTCTGCGCTCTTAAGAGCTACAAACTCAGTAAGATCAGGAGCAGACTCATTCCCATTAAGCGGGAACGGCAGCTGGAGCGCTATGTCTCCGGTGTCCATCTTGAGTGCCATTTTCTGTATAGTGATTCCTGAAACAGTGTCCCCTGCCAGGATAGCGGCGTTGATAGGGGCTGGGCCTCTCCAACGGGGCAGGAGGGATGGATGAATATTGAAGGCTCCATTGGTGAAGATATCCAGGAAATCCTTCTTGAAAATCTTTCCGAATGCAAAGGTTATAAGAGTGTCAAAGCCTTCATTTTTCAGAAAGGTAATGAACCTTTCATCCAGTTTCTCGGGCTGGAACACAGGGATGGCCAGCTCCAGGGCACACACCTTTACAGGTGACGGGGTAAGTATATTTTTTCTACCTGCAGGACGGTCCGGGTTGGTGAGCACACCGAAAACCTGGTGGCTGTCGGACAGCGCCTTGAGTGTGGGCACTGCTATGGCCGGAGTTCCTGCAAAAAGTATCTTCATCAGCGCTGGCTCATCTTCTCGTATTTGTTTATGACTTTATTCTTCACATTCTGCGGCAGCCTGTCCACAAAGAGAAGGCCGTTCAGATGGTCATTCTCATGCAGTATAATCCGGGCCAGCCATCCTTCGGCGTTAAGATGGAATATCTTTCCTGTCAGGTCCTGGGCCTGGACTTTAATAGAGTAGGGACGCATTACATTGGCCCACACACCGGGCAGGCTTAAGCATCCTTCCTCTCCTTTGACAGTCTCCTGGGAGGTCTCTATGATCTCCGGATTTATGAACACCCGCGGCTTGTCATCCACAGCTTCGGTCACGAAGAAACGTCTGGAAATGCCTACCTGTGGGGCGGCAAGACCTACCCCTTTTTTCTCCCGCATAAGGACAAACATCTGGCGGACTGTATCCTCCAGAGCCTGGTCGAAGGTATCCACCTCCTTGGCTTTCTCGCGCAATACTTCGTTTCCTAATGTGACAACCGACAGATTCATAAATTACTCCAGAATAATAATATATAAGAAAATAAACTCTTTAACAAGTCTTTGTCAGTTCCACAGATAGAGCTTGTGGATGCGGTAGGAGATGAAGACAGTGCCTGTGGCAAGGAGTGCCATTCCGATTATGGCTCCCAAGGGCGAGGCTGTGTAGAAAAGAGTGTGGCTTCCGGCAAGGATGAACACCATACTGACTGCCAGGTTCAGGTACTCCCAGTTCCGGTTCTGTATGTAGTTGAAAACCAGTGTCATTACAGTAAGTATCTTTATGATGAGCAAGGCTGTATAGAAATAATCAAGGCCGGGAATGAACAGGGAATTGACCCCTTTGTTCGGAGTGAATGGCAGAAGAATTGCCACGAACAGGGCCAGCAGAAGCACAGCGCTGAGCAGTGTTGCAAAGGGTTTGTATTCTGTGTCCACAGTCATCATTGCAAAGCAGAGGAGAGCAAACACCCCTACGATTTTGCCGAAGTATGCAATACGGGTAAGGATAAGGACATAGGACTCAGGCTTGTCCAGCTGCTCCAGAATATAAATGATGGACCGTATGCCGTCAAAGTTCAAGGTAAGAAGAAAGATCAGGAAGAAGAATATTTCTGCCCGGGTGTTCTGCAGGAAGAACTTGCGGATGAAGAATACGGAGAATACCGAGAATATGATGGTTATGCTGGGGATCAGGACATTCGGGCTTATGATCATCTCGCTGAAGGTCTGGGGCAGATCCTTGGAAAGGTAGGCCAGAAGACCGATGAAAAACATGATGAAGATAGCCGAGAAAATATTGAAGCAGGTGATTATGATATTCCGTTTGCTCAGTACAGCCATGTCTAAACTATAACATTACGGCGGAAATTTTCAATAATTTTTTGTTATATATCTTTTTTTTTTCGAAGGAAGGAAGTAGGGTTTTCACAAGTAAAGGAGAATCGCATATGATTTGGAATCCAGAAGCCGAACAGGCAAAACAGGAAGTTAGAGAGAAACAGCAGCTTGCTGATCTTCAGAAGCTGGCAAAGACAGTATATGAAAAAGTTCCTTTTTATAAGCAGCGGTTTGATGAATTAAAAGTTAAGCCGGAGGATGTAAAATCCCTGGAAGATATCAAGTATCTGCCATTCACCACCAAGACAGACCTGCGGGACATATACCCATACGGACTTCTGGCAGTGCCTCAGAAAGAGATTGTAGAAATCCACACATCATCGGGAACCACAGGTATTCCGGTAGTGGATGCATATACCAGAAAAGACCTGGATACCTGGGCAGAGGGAATGGCACGTACCCTTACTATGGCAGGTGCCGGCCCTGATGACGTGCTCCAGAACGGCTACGGCTACGGCCTTTTCACCGGTGGACTCGGAGCCCACTACGGCGGACAGAAGATCGGTATGACAGTGCTTCCTATCTCTTCAGGAAACACCGAGCGCCAGATCAATTTCATGCGGGATTTCGGCAGCACAGTAATGACCTGCACCCCATCCTACGCCCTCTATATCTCCGAGGTGCTGGCAAAGATGGGAATAGACCGCAGTCAGCTTAAGCTGCGTATCGGCTGCATGGGGGCAGAGCCCTGGAGCGACAACATGCGCAAGGAGATTGAGAAGAAGCTTGGAATCAAGGCCTACGATATATATGGACTGACAGAGATCACCGGGCCTGGTGTATCCAGCGAGTGCGAGGTCCAGAGCGGTCTGCATGTGAACGAAGACCTCTTCTATCCAGAAATAATCGACCCTGCAACCGGAGAGGTGCTCCCATACGGACAGAAGGGAGAGCTGGTCATCACCACCCTTAAGAAAGAGGGAACTCCCCTTATCCGCTACAGGACTCGGGATATAACATACCTCTACAGAGAAGAGTGCGCCTGTGGACGTACAACCGTAAAGATGCACCGCCTCTTCGGCCGTGTGGACGACATGCTCATCATCAAGGGTGTCAATGTATTCCCATCCCAGGTTGAGCAGCTTCTTATCCAGATCAAGGGACTTACACCTAACTATCAGATCATCCTTACCCGGGGCGAGAGCCATCTGGACGAGATGGAGATTCAGGTCGAGGTGGATGAGGAAACCTTCTCCGACGAGACCAAGGATCTGGAATCCCTTAAGAATAAAATTTACAATTCAGTCAAGTCAAAACTTGGAATCTATGCTAAGATTAAGCTGGTAGAGCCAATGACTATCCAGAGATCCGAAGGCAAGGCCAAGAGAGTTATCGACAAGAGAGTTATCTAAGGAGGATATTATGACAATCAATCAGATTTCAGTTTTTCTTGAGAACAAATCGGGTCGTATTGCCGAGGTGACCAAGGTGCTGGCCGAGGCTGGAATAAACCTGCGGGCCATGACTATTGCCGACACCGCCGACTTCGGTATTCTCAGAATCATTGCAAATAACTACCAGAAGGCACGGGAAGTACTGGAGGCAAACAATTTCACCACCCGGGTCACCAGAGTGCTGGGCATCGAGGTTGCGGACGAGCCGGGCGGACTGTATAAGATCATGAGCCTCTTCAAGGAGAACGGTGTAAACATCGAATACTTGTATGCCACACTGGAGCAGAAGGATGGCAAATCCATTGTCATCTTCAAGGTTGCCAATGTGGAGCAGGGCCTTAAGATAGCCCGTGAGAACTCATTGGTTACAATATCTGGAGATGATTTCTAAAACACGGTTTTTAAGAAGTGCAGTTTTAATTCTTTTAGCAGCTGTGCTTGTGTGCGGCTGCACTGGAAAACCCAAACCTATCCGGCAGACAGAGCTGGCTCTGGGGACAGTATGCTCTGTCTCCCTCTTTGACAGCAAGGAGAAAGCTCTGCTGCCGGCTTCTTTTTCCCTTATCTCCCAGCTTGAGAATAAAATAAGCAAGAATATCCCGGACAGCGAGATCTCTAATCTCAACCGAAATGCCGGAATCTCCTCCGTGGCTCTTTCTCCGCCGGTATTCCAGCTTTTGACGATGGCCCGGAAATTTAGTATCTTATCAGAGGGGATGTTTGATGTGACCATAGACCCGGTGGTGGAACTGTGGGGCATCGGAACAGACCATGCGTCGGTGCCGGAGCGGGATAAGCTTGCACATGCGGTTTCCCTGGTGGATTACCGCAAGGTAGTGCTTGATCCGGCCCATGGCAGCGCTTTCCTGCCGGAGAAGGAACTGGCGGTTGACCTGGGTGGTATAGCCAAAGGGTATATCGCCGACTGTGTCAAAGATTTCCTTGTATCGGAAGGTGCCGGCGGCGGTATCATAGACCTGGGGGGAAATATCCTTGCCTTTGGAAAGAAGCCAGATGGCAGCGATTTCCGCATAGGAATCCAGGACCCCTTTGGAGGCCGTGGCTCTTCTATAGGTGTGGTGACCATGGCTGAAGGCTCTGTGGTTACGTCCGGGATTTACGAGCGGTTCTTTGAACAGGATGGAAAGCGGTATCATCATATCTTTGATGTAAAGACCGGCTTCCCGGTGGAGAACAGCCTTTCTGGTGTCTCCATTGTGACCAGGGAATCGGCGGCTGGGGATGCTCTTTCCACCGCAGTCTTTGCCCTGGGACTTGAGAAAGGGATGGCGCTGGTGGAGAAAACTGATGGTGTAGAAGCTGTCTGCATCACCAAGGATAAGGAAGTTTATATTTCTTCCGGTCTGAAGGATTGTTTTACCCTTACTGACCGGAATTTTACAATGCGAGGTGCGTTTTGATCTGTGATATCTGCGGCAATGACAATGCCATTATGCATATACGTCAGATTATGAATGGAAAGAACGATATGTCCCTGAACCTGTGTGAGAGCTGCGCAGTGAAGAATGGCTTTCAGATAGGGCAGGAGAATTCCATCCATATTCCTGCTCTTCTGGATAAGCTTAAGAACTTCAAGAAAGGGCTTTCCCAGGAGGATATGAATGTGGTGTGCCACAACTGCAACACAACTCTGGCCGAAGTAAAGCGGCACGGAACTGTAGGGTGCAGCCAGTGCTATGAATATTTTGATGAGTATCTTTCCACATATTTCAGGAACCCGGGTGAAAACCGGCAGAAGGGAGGCCGTGCCAGAGGACCTGTCCGGGAGGTTATCTCTCAGGCAGAATACAAGAAGGCTCTTGAGAAAAAACTGGAGCAGGCCGTATCTATCGAGGATTACGAATCGGCTGCTGTGCTCCGGGACAAGATAAAGGCTCTGGTGGAATAAAATGGATCTGTGTACCGATGTGGTACTTAACTCATATGTAAGATTGGCCCGTAATATAAAAGACTGGAAGTACTTTTCCCGTCTTACAGGGGCAGAGGTCGGCTCTCTGAATCTTCAGCAGGGAGAGGCTATGGACAAGCTTCCCGATTTCACTTTCCGTGCCCTGGATGAGCTCTCTTTCGCCAAGCGGCAGCTGATGGTGGAGAAAAACCTTATAAATCCTGAATCTATCGTAAGCTCAGGAAAGTATGTGGCAACTGCTCCTGGAGTAAGGCCTTTTGTAATCTTCAACGAGGATGACCATATACGGATAAAGTGCTTTGTTCCAGGTCTTGATATTTTTACTGCGTACAACAGCTGTGCCGATGTGGAAAAGCGGCTCCGTACTGTCTTCGAGTTCCAGAATCATCCTAAATATGGATATCTTACTGCAGCTGTAGATGACTGTGGAACAGGGCTTCATGTGTACACAACCATGTTCCTTCCCGGGCTTGCCCTGGATGGAAAGCTTGAGCAGTTCTTCAAGACTGCCGACTCTTCCGGTGTGCAGGTTAAAGGGTATGTGGACACTCTGGACTCCACCCCCAAAGGGTGCATCTTCCTGATAGAGAATCAGATGGCGGCTGGCAACAGTGCTATAGATGTGCTTATCCGCATGAGCGATATCTATAACAACATTGTGGATATGGAGCGGGAGTCAAGGAGCCATGTTCTGGAAGTGAAGCGTCTTGATATAGAGGACCGTGTGATGCGCTCTTACGGCGTCATCCAGTATTGCAGAAAGCTGACGATATGGGATGCCCTTGAGCTTATAGCAGATATAAAGCTGGGAGTCTGTGCCGGCATCCTTAAGGATATGCCGGAAAATCTGGATTCCCTTTTCATAGAGATGCAGAAGTATCATGTTCTGGCCGCTGCTATGGCAGGCCCTTTTGACAAGGATGACATTGATGTTGATATTCTGCGTGCCGATACCCTGCGGAAAAAGCTGGGGATAAAGGAGGCTTCGATTGGTTAAGGAAGCAGTTAAAAGCAAAACCCCTATGCTGGACAGCTTTGCCAGAGACCTTGTGCTCATGGCATCTTCTGGACAGCTGGATCCTATAGTCGGACGGGAAACCGAGATAAACAGGCTTATGCATATTCTGGCCCGCCGCCGGAAGAATAACCCTGTGCTTATCGGAGAGCCTGGAGTGGGAAAGACTGCCATTGTGGAGGGCTTTGCCCATAGGATTGCACAAGGGACAGCCCCCGAGGTGTTCCTGGATAAGCGGCTCATGGTGATAGATATGGGCTCTCTGGTGGCTGGAACCAAGTTCCGGGGCGAGTTCGAGGAACGGCTCAAGAACCTGGTGAAAGAGGTGGAATCTGTAAAGAATGTGATCCTGTTCATAGATGAGATACACACTATTGTGGGAGCAGGGGGCTCCGAGGGGGCTGTGGATGCGGCAAATATCCTGAAGCCGGCCCTTGCCAGAGGCACTTTCCAGTGCATCGGCGCCACCACAATGGATGAATACCGTAAGCACATAGAAAAGGATGCCGCCCTGGAGCGGCGTTTCCAGACAGTGCTGGTGGAGGAGCCGGGCAGGGAACAGACCCTGGAGATTCTTAAAGGACTCAGGACCAACTACGAGAACTTCCATAACGTAAGCTTCAGCGACGAGGCACTGGAGGCGGCTGTAGACCTTTCTTCCCGTTATATAACCAGCCGGATGCAGCCTGACAAGGCTATAGACCTGCTGGATGAATCGGGGGCCCACTGCCGTATCTCCTTTGTGGAAAAGCCGGCTGAGATGCTGAACATAGAGGATAAAATCCAGCGCCTTACCGATACTAAAAAGCATTTTGTGCAGGTGCAGGCTTACGAGGAAGCGGCCAAGGTACGGGACGAGATAAACAAGCTTAAATACACACTTGATATGATGGGGCAGGAGTGGCGGGCCTCCCTGAAAAAGAACAGGAACATCATAGATGTGGAGGATATCTGCCGGACTCTTTCCTCCATGACAGGTATACCGGTTTCCGGCATCTCCCGGAACGAGACCGAGAAACTTCTTAAAATGGAGGAGTACCTGCACAAGTATGTGGTTGCCCAGGATGATGCCATCAAGGCAGTGTCGGCAGCAATCCGCCGTTCCAGGGCTGGAATAGCTTCTCCAAAGCGGCCGTTGGGTTCTTTCATATTCCTGGGCCCTACCGGTGTTGGAAAAACTTATCTTGCAAAGCAGCTGGCCCAGTACCTTTTCGGCAGCGAGGATGCTCTTATCCGGGTGGATATGTCAGATTATATGGAAAAGCACACTACATCCCGTCTGGTGGGTTCTCCTCCGGGATATGTGGGCTACGGTGAGGGTGGCTGGCTTACCGAGAAGGTGAGGCGCAAACCCTATTGTGTAATTCTGTTCGACGAGATAGAGAAGGCTCATCCCGATGTATTCAACCTGCTTCTACAGATGCTGGAGGAGGGAGAGATTCAGGACAGCCTTGGTCATAGGGTATCCTTCCGCAACGCTATAATAATTATGACCAGCAATGCAGGAACCCGTGAGTTTGCATCCGATTCCATGGTGGGATTCCGCCGGGAAGAGGAAGCGGAGAGCCGCAGCACCATCAGGTCTGCCGCCCTCAACGAGCTTAAGCGGAGTTTCCGCCCGGAGTTTCTGAACAGAATCGACGAGATTGTGGTGTTTGACCTCCTTAGACCTGAAGAGATAGAGGCTATTTTTGACCTGATGATTTCTGAGCTTTCTGAGCGGCTTAAGGAGAAGGGGATAACTCTTTCACTTTCTCCGAAAGCAAAGAAGTACTTTATTGAGAAAGGTTTTGATGCCAAGTTTGGTGCCCGCCCTATGCGGCGCCTTATTCAGAAGGAACTGGAGGATGAGATTGCCCTGAAACTGATCAACGGTGAGCTTAAGCCAGGTTTTAAAGTGGTATTCTCAGAACCATGCCGGGGAAAAGCTTTCTCGCATCTTCGATGTTGTTGTAAACAGCCAGCTTCTCGGAAGTGATCTTGTATTTCTTGGAGATTTTGTCCAGGGTGTCGCCAGTCTGGACAGAGTAGGCCACTATGGAACTGCTTTCAGCAGCCAGGCTCTGGGAAGAACTGTCGGAAACCAATGACGAGAGCATTATGGTCTCCAGGCTTGAATCTGCAGGCAAAGCGAAATCTGCCGGTCTTTCACTCTTAGGCACGAGGGTGCCCAAGTGGTAAAGAAGCAGGGCTCCTGCAAGGCAGACAGCCCCTTTGAGCACAAATTTGGAGCAGAGTATGCCGGCGCATTTTTTTAGTGCCGGAACTATGTCGATCTGTACTGGGACTCTCTTCTTCTCTTTGCAGGTTTCTACCTGGGGTTCAGCCATCAGCTGACTGTAATTAAATATTTCGTTCATAATGGGTAATTATTCTATCGACAAGATTTGAAGTAAATATTAATATATTTTTGATGGAAAAAACACGTAAAGCTCTGCTGGTCTTCGCAATAGCAATCATTTCCCTCTGCGGCATCATAGGCCGCTACTTTTACCTTATGGTGCTTACCCCACGGGATGAAGCATCTTCCCAGAAGAGTTACCGGGTGGAGCGGGGTCCTATATTGGACCGCAACGGCGTGGTTCTGGCTATCCAGACCAGGCTTTTCAGAGTGTCCGCATGGCGCCCCACCTTGAAGAATCCAGATTATGTGGTGAAAAAGCTTTCTGAAATCCTCGAGATGCCAGAGGAAGATATAAAAGAAAAAATCGACAAGACCGGTGGAAAGCTGATTCAGATAGCTCGCAAAGTCTCTTTCGAGGCGGCGGAGAAGATTCAGGATCTGCTTAAAAGCGGAGAGATTTCCGGTATCCGTGTGGATAACGACTATGGCCGCAGCTACCCGGAGAAGGAATTGGCATCGCATCTTATAGGTTATTCGGGCGAGGACAACAAAGGTCTTGACGGCATTGAGCTCCAGATGGACAAGTATCTCTATCCGGTCGGGAACGAGAAGGCTTTCTCCGGTGTAGTCTATGGCAATCAGGTATATCTGACTATAGATGTAAATATCCAGAACTTTGCACAGCAGGCATCTATGGATGTAATGGCCCAGTATGAGCCTCTGGATGGTGTCATAACTCTGGTGGCCGATGCCAAGACGGGAGAGATCCTGGCCTATGTCTCCATGCCGGAGCTGGATCTTAACAACTATACAAAATACAGGGCCGACGACCCTATCAAGCGGAACAAACCGGTGATCTACACTTACGAGCCGGGCTCGGTTTTCAAGGTGTTCAGCATCAGTTCATTCATGCATATTCCAAATGGAATCACACCAGAGTCCCGGTTCTTCTGCAACGGCCTTTATACAAATATTTCTGGCAACCCTATTAAATGCACAGGAAAGCATGGTGATATCGATACCGGTGATATCATAAAGTATTCCTGCAACCCAGGAACCTGTACAGCATCGGAGTCTGTCTCTCCTGAAGAGTTCTATTTTATGATCAAGCAGTTCGGCTTCGGAGAGGCTTCCGGTGTGGAACTGCCAAAGGAAGAGGTGGGTATGATAAGGCCTACTTCAAAATGGTCTGACCGCTCAAAACCTACCATGGCTATGGGACAGGAGGTTCAGGTCAATGCCATGCAGATAATCAAGGCTGCAACCGCGATATCCAACCATGGAATCATGCTTATGCCACATGTAATCAAGAAGGTGGTGGATGCCACCGGCCATGTGGTGTATGAGAATGATAAGCAGCCTATTATGGAGGTCGTTTCCCAGAAGGTTGCCGATTCCATGCTCCTTATGATGGAGCGGGCTTCGGTGGACCGTGGTACTGCCCGGCGGCATAATGTAGGCGGCATGCGCATGTCTATGAAGACTGGAACAGCCCAGGTGTGGGATGATGCAATAAAGAAGTATTCCGACGAGAAGTTCACAGCCTCCTGTATTGCGATTTTCCCTACCGAAGATCCCCAGTACATAATCTATAATGTGGTCTTCCATCCAAAGGGAACAGTGACTACAGGTGCAGGAATTGCAGTTCCTGCAGTAGGAAAGCTGGCCAACGACATAATCTCTTACAAAGGGATGCAGCGCACTGGCGACACAGTCCTTGGATTTGACGGTGCCATCAATGTACAGGAAAAGAATTATGCAGTGCTTGATGTTATTCCAGATTTCACCGGAGCTTCCAAGAAGCACCTGCTGCCACTTTTCAAGGATGGACGTTTTAATCTGAACATCAAGGGAGAGGGCTGGGTTGTAAAGCAGTCTCCTGCTCCAGGCACACCGGTTGAGCCTGGTATGACACTTGAGTTCGAACTCCAGTAATCAGAGAGCAAAATCAGAAAGAACTTTTTTCTTAGCCTCTATTGTGATTCCGTCTGACATTGTATATGTTTCGATGGAGCGGACAGCTTCGGGCAGAAGGTCGTCTATCTTAAGGAAGTCATAGGACTCTTTTATCTTCTCGAATACCGGCTTTGTCAGCGGGAATTCAGGGGCGAACATACTGCAGCAGTCGTCGTATGGCAGGATTGATGTCTCGTATGTTCCGATTCTCTTTGCTATTGTTGTGATCTCTTCCTTGTCCATGCCGATAAGGGGGCGGAAGATAGGGTAGTCGGTGCTGCTTCCGGTGAAGCGGAGGCTCTCGGCAGTCTGACTTGCCACCTGGCTTAAGCTTTCGCCTGTTACTAATGAGTTGCAGTCCCGCTCCTTGCATACATAGTGGGATATCTTCATCATTGCGGCCCGGGAGAGGAGTGTGGATTCGTTCTTGTGGCACTTCTCTGAGATATGGGTCTGCACTGGAGTGTAGTTGACCACATGGAGCTTTATGCTGGGCATGTAGGAAGAGAGAATCTCTGCCAGATGGATGACTTTGTTCAGCGATTTATCGGATGTGAAGGGGTAGGTGTGGAAGTAGATAGCTTCCAGAGCAAGACCCCGTTTTGCCATCATGTAGCCTGCAACAGGGGAGTCGATTCCACCGGAAAGAAGCAGAACTCCACGGCCTGCACAACCTGTAGGAAGTCCGCAGAGTCCTTTGGTGTCAGGGCCATAAAGATAGGCTTTGTCACGCAGCTCTGTGGTGATGGAGAAATCGGGATGTTTCAAATCCACCTTAAGATCCGGATATTTGTCCAGCACCACACCTCCCAGCTCGCAGTCAAGCTGGTATGATGAGAGCGGGAAGCTTTTATCTGCCCTCATTGCCTTGATCTTGAATGTCTTGTAATTTCCCTCTGCCATAAGCTTGTCTGCAATGTCACCGCAGGCTTTTTTTATGTCATCAATATTCTTCTCGACTTTTACTGTTTTTGAGAAAGCCACAATGCCGAACACATGGGCAAGAGTGTATTCTATCTTCTCGATTTCTTTCGGATCATCGCCGTCGTAGTGGAGGTAGAAGCGGCCAGACCTGCCGTTGATGACCACATGGATATCCCCCAGCTGCCGGTGGATGTTGTTGGTGAGCCTTTTCTCAAATATTCTTCTGTTCCCACCTTTGAGGGATATTTCTCCGATTTTTATAACATACATTCGTTCCATGTCTTACCTCAGTGCTTTCCGCAGTATGCTGCTCTCCTGATCCAGTATCTGTATGAACTGCTTTATCTCCTCTTCTGTAGTGGTGCTGCCGATGGAGATTCTGATTCTTGAGAAAGATACATCATCTGAAACACCCATGGCTGCAAGGGTCTTGGACTGTCCCTTCTTCCGGTTGGAACAGGCAGAACCGGTGCCTACGCAGATTCCTTTGTCATCCAGTGTCCGGGCCAGCACCTCTGCGGGAATAGGTGTTGCTGCAAGGGAGAGGACATAAGGAGAATAGTGTTCATCCCCTGGTTTTCTGTTCTCGGGGATGATGGTATATGCTGGATTTTTGCCCAGTTTTTCCAAAAGAGTATCCATCAAATGATATGCGTGAGTACTGTTTTTATCCAGGTCTGCAAGCGCTTTCTCAAGGGCAAGTGTCATGCCATATATTGCAGCGGTGTTCTCAGTGCCTGGCCGTATGCCGTTTTCCTGGCCACCGCCTCGAACCATGGTCTGAATAGTGTTCTTGAGCACCAGTATGCCTGCACCCCGTGGGCCCCGTATCTTATGGGCACTTATGGCCCATGAATGGATATTGGGGTCGGCAAAGTCAAGCTTCACCTTCCCAGTGCCCTGTACTGCATCGCAGTGGAAGTGTATCTTGTGGCCGCAGTGCTGGGCGTATTTATGTACAACCTCCGCCAGCTGGTGCACCGGCTGGACAGCTCCGGTCTCGTTGTTCACTGCCATTACAGTCACCAGTTTGGTGTCTGGAGTGAGTGCCTTTTCCAGTGTGCCCTGCCTGATTATTCCGTCGGCACCTGGCTTTAAGTATGCTACCTTGTATCCGTTATCGGCCAGCACTGCTGCGGGCTCCAGCACTGCCGGGTGCTCGATGGCGCTTACCAGTACAGTACCCCGGGAAGGCTTACGCAGCAGGGAAAGGAGCACTATGTTGTCGCTCTCGGTGCCGCCGGAGGTGAAAAATATTTCTTCTTTTTTTACCCCCAGGGCTGCGGCACAACGGGTGCGGCACTCCTCCAGCACAGCGCTGGCTTCCTGTCCCGCCTGGTGCACCGAGGAGGGGTTCCCAAAGGCTTTCAGTGAGCATTCATAGCTTTCTCTCAAGATGTCCTGGTCCGGCACCGCGGTAGCCGCCCAGTCCAGATAGATACTCATGGCCCACAGTATATAGTCACCGGGGATAAAAAACAAGCCTTGCCAAAGCTAGGCTATGTTTATATATTTAAACTATGAAGGTTGGCTTTTATCAGTTTGTCCCGGAATTCGGGAATGTTGAGAAAAATATCCAGACCATGGTGAATGCAGTGAAGGCTGCAGATGCAGACCTTATTGTGTTCCCGGAACTTGCCACATCAGGCTATCTCTTCCTTGAACAGAAAGAAGTGGAAGAGACTGCCAGCGTGGTTCCCGGTCCTATGTCCGACGCATTCTCAAAGGTTGCAGTAGAGAAGAACACTGCTGTTGTAGTGGGCTTCCCGGAGAAAGCTGATGGTGTTTATTACAACTCAGCCCTCATAGCAACACCTGACGGGAAGGTGCAGGTATATCGGAAAAACCACCTGTACAACGAAGAAAAGCTTTTCTTCAAGCCAGGCAACCTGGGGTTTCCTACATTTGATGTAAAAGGTGTGAAAGTGGGTGTCCTGATCTGCTTTGACCACATGTTCCCAGAGTCGGCCCGCACTCTTTCCCTAGAGGGGGCACAGATTATCTGCCATCCAGCAAACTTGGTACTTCCAGGCTTTGCCCAGATTACATCCTGTTCACGGGCACTTGAGAACGGTGTGTTCTGGATTCTGGCCAACCGCCATGGCACCGAGAATAGAAAGGGAAGGAGCCTTTCCTATTCCGGCCTCAGCCGCATTGTGGACAACCGTGGAAAAGTGCTGGTCAGCGCCGGAGCTGATGACACAGGCTTCTATAGTGTAGAGATTGATCCTTCTAAAGCTTTGGATAAAAAGGTGGCACCTCTTGCAGACCTGTTTGCAGACAGGCGCCCTGAACTTTATAATGAAATAACAAAATAAATGAGGTAAAAAGATGAAATATAAGGCAATGCTTGTTTTAGGCTCCACAGGAGCAGGAAAGACTCCTTTCGGCGATCAGATGGAGACTCAGGAACTTTGGTGGAACACCTACCATCATTTCGATTTCGGCCAGCAGCTGCGGGATGCAGTTAAGGACGATTCCACAATCCTTACCCCTGAAGAAAAAGCTACAGTAAAAAAACTTCTTGAATCCAATGAGCTTTTAGAAGACAAGGATTTCCCAATCGCAGAAAAGCTGCTCAGGAACTTCATAGAGAAACGTCAGATTCAGCCTGAGGATGTCATTATCCTGAACGGTCTGCCACGCCATCTTGGACAGGCAAATGCCCTTGACAATATTGTGAGCATCAAGTTTGTCCTTTTCCTCAACTGCCCACCGGAGGTGGCATACGAGCGCATCAAATACAACTCAGGCGGCGACAGGACTGACCGCACCGATGATTCCCTGGAAGAAGTGAAGAGAAAAGTGAACATCTTCTACGACCAGACTTTCCCACTGATCGAGTATTACAGAAGCAAGGATATCAACATTGTTGAGGTGGCTGTGGACATAGATACACTGCCGCTCTTTATAATCCAGGATCTTGGCACTCTGGACGCAATGGTCTAAGCTTCGGCAAAGTGAGAGAAGGAGAGGGAGAAAGTTCCTCTTCCCTGAGTCAGGCTTCTCAAAGTAGTTGAATACCCGAACATCTTGGCAAGGGCAGCCTGTGCTTTCACATGCTCGCTGCCATTGCGGCTTTCCAGGCTCTCTACCAGCCCGCCCCGGGCAGTCATATTGCTTATGACTTCGCCTATGTACTCCTTTGGAGTTGCGATATCCACATTCATAATAGGCTCCAGCTTGACCGGGGCGGCCTCTCGGCAGGCGTTGTCGAAGCCCATGGCTCCGGCAGCCTCGTAGGCAAACTCGGTGGCTGTAAGCTCGTTGTATTCGGCATCCACCAGCTCAACTGCAACCTCCACCATAGGGTAGCCGAAGAGGGAGCCGGAAGTGAAGCTGCCGGTGACACCCCGTTTCACTGCCTCGATAAACTCCATAGGGAGCTTCTTCTTAAGCTTCTCGTCGCAGGTGAACTTGTTCTCTGAGCCCTGACCGGCAGGCATAACCCGCAGAGTGATCTGGGCAAAGTTCTCCTTGTTGGCGATAACCTTGTCGAACTTCTCCACATGGGTGACTTCTTTGGTAATAGATTCCTTGTAGGATACCTGCGGGTTGCCCACGTTGGCAGCAACCTTGAAGTCTTTCACAATCCTGGTTACCAGGATATCCAGGTGCAGCTCGCCCATGCCCGAGATAATGAGCTGACCGGTCTCCTCGCTCTCTTTTGCCACAAAGGTCGGGTCTTCCTTGGAAAGAATATCCAGCACACCTTTAAGCTTATCCCGGTCAGACATGGTCTTGGGCTCGATGGCAACGGAGATGACAGGCTCCGGGAACTCGATGTTCTCCAGCAGCACCTGGAAGGATTCGTTTCCTATGGTATCGCCGGTCTGGGCCAGCTTGAAGCCGATTACAGCGCCGATGTCGCCTGCCGAGAGGGTGTCTATAGCTTCCTGCTTGTTGGCATGCATCCTGAAGAGCCGGGTTATCCGCTCCCTCTTTCCTTTGCTTATGTTCATTACAGCAGTGCCGTTTGATATGCTTCCTGAATACATTCTGATAAAGCACAGGCTTCCTGCCGCAGGGTCATTCTGAATCTTGAACACCAGTCCCAAGGGTCTGCCTGACGGGTTGCAGGGCACTTCCACCTGATCCCCTTTCTTGGCATGGACACCGATTGCAGGAGGCATCTCATCCGGGGCAGGGAGGTAGTCCACTACGCCGTCCAGAAGGCATTGCACTCCAGTATTCTTGAGGGATGATCCTACAAATACAGGGAGCAGATTTCCATCCAATGTAGCCTTGCGGATAGTGGCTTTTATCATATCCAGGGGAATTTCTTCACCGTTCAGGTAAAGCTCGGTAATCTCATCAGAGAAGGCAGAAATATTGTCCAGAAGGCTGTCCCGCCACTGGGAAGCCAGCTCTTTCCGCTCATCAGCAATATCGGAGGTGATCATGGTCACCCCTTTGTCCGCCTGGTCGAACCGTATCTCTTTCTGGTTCAGTATATCAATGATTCCCTCGAAATCATTCTCTGCTCCGATAGGGAGGAAAAGAGGAACAGGATTTGCCCCCAGCTTTTCCTTAATCTCATCCACTACTGCAAAGAAGTTGGCTCCCATCCGGTCCATCTTATTTACAAATGCAATCCGTGGAACCTTATACTTTTCTGCCTGCTTCCATACAGTCTCGGACTGAGGTTCAACGCCGCCCACTGCACAGAATATGGCAACACCGCCGTCCAGAACTCTCAGGGACCGCTCAACCTCGGCAGTGAAATCCACATGACCCGGAGTGTCGATGATATTGATCTGATGATCCCGCCAATAGCAGGTGGTGGCTGCCGAAGTGATTGTGATACCCCGGTTCTGCTCCTGTTCCATCCAGTCCATGGTGGCTTCGCCGTTGTCGACTTCGCCTATCTTGTGGTTCTCTCCGGTGTAGAAAAGGATTCGTTCTGTGGTTGTTGTCTTGCCGGCATCAATATGTGCCATGATGCCGATGTTGCGCATATTCTTAAGCGACATAAAATCTCCAGTTATATGTTCAGGTCTTTCTCGTGGAGCACGACTCCGCCTGCCACAAGCTTCTTCTGAAGGTCCTTCACATCAATTTCAGGAATGTTGTCGAAGCATGCGGCTGCTATGCCTGCGGCTTCTCCGGTGACTGCACAGGCCGGGATGACCCGGGATGCATCCCACATATGCTCGGTTACAGATATATTTCTTCCTGCAGTGAGAAGGTTCTTGACCTCTTTATTGTAAAGTGTCCTGAATGGTGTCTCGTAAACAGGACCCCGCTTTTTCCAGTTGCTGAACATACCGATGGAATCTTCGAAATATTTGTGCTCATCAGCTACATCATAGGTGTATTCTCCCACAATCTTCCGTGTCATGCGGATCTGTGGGATAGTTGCAATGAGGGTAGGTACATGGTTCGGGTCGCTCTTCCGCTTGAATATGATGTCACGCAGGGTCTGCTCGTGGGACAGCTGCATCATCTCTGAAAGCTCAAAGCCGCTCAATCCTGTGAACCGTCTGTCGATAAGAGGCTTTTTCTCGTTTCCAGTCTTCTCCTCGTCAGGAATATCGGCTGCTCCGATCTGATTCAATTTATGCCAGTTGTTAAGAATGGAGAAATACCATGCAGCCAGCACGTTTCCTGCCTTGAATGTATCTTCCGGTACCTTTGCAAAGTGCACTATGTCGGCATCGCCGGTGGCATCGATAATATTTTTGAACTTTATAGCAAAACGGCCGCTCTTGTTCTGGGCAATTACAGCCTCGATACGGTCAGCATCCCGCTTTACATCGCAGATTTCTGTTCCATAGAGAATCCGTACGCCGTTCTGGTTAAGGAGCTTCTCCGATTCCAGTGCGAAAAGGGAAGCATTGTACTGGACCTCGAACCGCTTGCCGTCCCGCTTCTCCTCGAAGGTTCCGTTCTCCAGCCATGCCTTGGGGTATCGGCTTTCCACAAGATGTTTTATAGAGAGCATGAACAGCTCCTGGCAGATACCGAAGGAAACCTGATGTCCCATACCGTCATCTATAGGAAGGTAGATGGCAATAAGGCCAGATGTAGCAAGTCCGCCCAGGATCCAGGATCTCTCTATCAATGTGACCTTGGCTCCAGCTCTGGCTGCTGCCAGTGCAGCCGCAATTCCTGCTATTCCACCGCCTGCTACCAGAACATCACATTCCTCTACAACAGGGGTATCGAAACTCTCATGAATAATTTCCATAGTATACTCGCTCCTTGGATACAGTAATCCATTATAATTATATTGTGTTCAAAAAGAAATAGGGAAAACCCTCAGAAAAACCAAAAATATATACATTTTTTCTATCTTCACAATTTAAAGAAGTTATGGTTATAATGTAAAAAGAGAAAAACGAGGAGGACGTTTTGAGAAAATTCTTATTAGTTTGTTTGATTGCTCTTCTTGCAGTCAGTGCATTTGCCGGTGGATCCGGAGAAAAGGCTGCCAAATCTGATATGCCTAAGGAGATCACAGTAGCTATTCCTGCACTGCCAGCAACAATGGAGCCAGGAAAAGAGGTTCTGGTGTCAATGTACCGCGTATTCATGAACGTATACGACAACCTCATTGTCACCGACTATGAGAACAACACCGGTATGATCCCATGCCTGGCAGAGTCCTGGAAACAGATTGACTCCCAGACCCTTGAGGTTTACTTGAGAAAAGGTGTTAAGTTCCACAACGGAACAGACTTCAACGCTGACGACGTTCTGGTTACATTCAGCCAGGAAAGGCTTTTCGGCGACAAGCCGGCTGTAGGTGTAAAGGACAAGAACTGGTCTGCTTTTAAAGAGGTTCAGAAGATTGACGACTACACAGTACGGTTCATCACAAAGAAACCGGACCCGACAATGGTTCAGATCCTGTCACTCCCTTGCTACTCAATCATCAGCGGCGAGGATTTCAAGGCGACACCATTCGTAGATTGGCAGTTCAAGCCAGTTGGAACAGGTCCTTATAAAATCGTAGATTTCGATGCAGAAGACCACCTGATCGTAGAGAAGAACCCAGAATACTGGGGAGGCGAGCCAGCATTCGACAAGATCACATTCAAGGTTGTCAAGGAGATTGCAGCCAGAATCGCAGGACTCCAGTCCGGAGATTATCAGGTTATCTGCGACGTTCCTACCGACTTCCATGCAACAGTTAATGCAGACTCTCGGACAGAGATCGTAGGTGGACCTATCGCAGTTGCAAGAACTATCTATATGAACATGCATAAGCCATACATGGACATTCACCTGAGAAAGGCTCTCTGCTATTCCATCGACCGGGATGCACTGGTTAAGGATCTCTGGAACAACATGGTTGACGTTCCACACGGAATCCAGTATGAGAACTTCGGTGAAATGTATGTAAAAGAGCATCCAGCTCCAAAATATGATCCTGAAGAGGCTAAGAAAGAGCTTGCTCAGTCCGAATATGTAAAGATGGGATCTCCTGACCTGGTATTCAGAATCATGAGAGACTACTACCCAGGAGAGGTTGACACATCCCAGGCTTGTGTTGAGATGTGGAAGAAAGTCGGAATCAACGTAAAGATCGAAGTATGCGAGAACCAGCAGCAGGTCAACGCTACCGATGCCAACAAGATCAGAACTCTTGACCTTAGAAACACAATGCATAACACACTGTTCCCAGACCCAGTAGGCGGTCTTTGGAGAACATTCAAACCATCTTATGATGCAACACGGTATTACAACTGGGATTCCAGAAAGTTCGCTGAGTACGGCGAAATCCTGAGCACCAGCATCGATCCTGCAGAAAGAAAGGCAGCTGTAAAGGCTATGCTTATCGAATGGGACGAGAACCCACCGGCAGTTATGCTGTACAACACACCTATGTTCTATGGAAAAGCTAAGAACATCAAGTGGAAGTCATATCCTTGCTACTTCATGGACTTCGGCCCACGGAATGTAAAGAAGTGATTTAGAGCACAAGTTATTGTGAATCGGGGGAACAGAACAATCTGTTCCCCTTTTTTATATATAAATAGGTGATTATTTTCCTTGCGGGAACTCTCCTTTGGGTATAAAATAAAAGTTAGAGGATTTAACTAATTATGGAAAACAATCTTGCACATCTTCGTTTTGTTATCGCTTATAACACCTCTGGCATGGTAGGGGCCAAAAAATCGGTTGAAGAAATCATCGATATCTGCAAGTACTCAGGCTTCTTCGGCATTGAAGGGGATGATGAGGGCATCTTTGCGGGCAAGTCTGTAGACGAGCTTGCCAAGATGGGCGACCAGTTCAAGGCTGCCGGTCTTTCTATAGATACCTTCCATCTGCCCTATAAGGATCCAGTGCTGGATGATATAGCCACCTTGTACGAGGTGGACCGCAAAAAGATGGTGGACAGGATGAAGTATTGGATGGAAAGGGCAGCAGCTGTGGGAAGCACAATCGGTATCCTGCATCCTACTACAAGGAAAGGCTACAATGTGGATATCGAAGGGCTGGACCGGATATGTGCCCAGGCAGGCAAGACACTGCAGGAGCTTTTAAAGTTCGGCGAGCAGTTCGGTTTCAAGATTGCCCTTGAGAATATGCTGCCATATTCCGGCGGGCGGCTGGGGTGCAAGAACGAGCATATGACCCGGCTGTACGAAGAGAACAAGCACCCCAACCTGGGCTTCTGCCTGGATACCGGCCACTCATTGGTTGCACATGGTCCCAATGCCATGAGCTGCTACGAGGCTATGAAGGATCACCTGATTGCCTTCCATATGCAGGACAACGCCGGAGACAAGGATTCCCACCTGCAGCCAGGCAAGGGAAACTACTTCTGGAAGGATCTGTTCACCAGGCTTAACAAGACCGGCTTTACAGGCAATGTATGTGTGGAGGCACCGCCTTTCACATTCGGACCGGATTATTCGAAAGAAGCATGGAAAAATATGTTTGCCGAGCTGAACGGGCTGGTGGAGAAAAGTTTGCAATAATTAATAATTTGAGAGATAAAAGGAGAGAAAAATGAAAAGAATTTTACTGACCTGCTTGATGCTGTTTGTTGCATTGAGCCTGTTTGCAGGCGGAAGCGGCGAGAAAAAAGGCAAAGCTGTTGAAGAGATAGTTATTGCAGTTCCTGCTCTTCCTGCAACAATGGAGCCTGGTGATATTTCCAACCAGACTGTAGCAATGTATAAGGTATTCATGAATATGTATGATACCCTTATCAAGATTGATTATAAAAACAATACAGGTACCGAACCAGGTCTTGCAGAGTCCTGGAAGCGGATCGACGACACCACCCTTGAGCTTTACCTCCGCAAGGGAGCTAAGTTCCATGACGGAACAGAGTTCACAGCAGACGATGTAGTTGCTCTGTTCGGACCAAGAAGACCTTTCTCTGCAGATTCCATCATGGGAAAGGATAAGAACTTCCCTAACTTCAAGGAAGTTCAGAAGATTGATGATTACACAGTAAGAATCATCACAAAGAAACCGGATCCGGCAGTAGAGCAGATTCTTTCTCTTCCTTCTTACTCCATCATCAGTGGAAAAGCATTCAATGCACAGGATTTCAAAGAATGGCAGTTCAAGCCTATCGGAACAGGTCCTTATAAGATTGTTGAGTTTGTAGATGCAGAGCAGCTGGTACTTGAGGCTAACCAGGATTACTGGGGAGGCAAGCCTGCTTACAAGAAGATCACATTCAAGGTTGTTCCGGAGGTTGCAGCCAGAATCGCCGGTCTTTCTGCAGGGGACTTCAACATAATCACCGATGTTCCACCTGATATGTTCTCAACTGTATCTGCAAGCCCGGATGTTGAGATTGTCGGCGGCGCTATCACCACAGCAAGAACAATCTACTACAACATGCACAAGCCATACATGGATCTTCACCTGAGACATGCTATGACATATGCTATCGACAGAGAGCTTCTGGTTAAGACCCTGTGGAACGGTATGGTAGAAGTTCCAAACGGAATCCAGTGGCCGGTATATGGCGATATGTACATCAAAGAGCATCCTAAGGCTCTCTATGATGTAGAGCTTGCAAAGAAAGAGCTGGCACAGTCTGAATATGTGAAGATGGGTTCACCGGTGATGGTTTACAGAGTTCTGAAAGACTATTACACAGGCGAGCTTGACACAGCACAGGCTTGTATCGAGATGTGGAAGAAGGTTGGAATTAACGTAGAGATTCAGGTATGTGAGAACTGGGCACAGGTAAATGCACAGGATGCCAACGGAATCAGAACCTACGACATGAGAAACACATCCCATAACGGACTGTTCCCAGACCCGGTATCAGGTCTCTGGAGAACATATAAGCCAAGCTACGATGCAACAAAGTGGAACAACTGGAATGCTCCTGACTTCCACGAACAGGGAGGAATCCTGGAATCTTCAACTGACCCAGCAGTACGCCGGGCAGCATTTAAGAAGATGCTTGAGATCTGGGATGCAAACCCACCGGCAGTTATGCTTTACAGCAACGCTGTATTCTTCGGAAAGCAGAAAAATGTAGATTGGGCACCATACGGATGTCAGTTCATGGACTTTGGACCGGACAACGTAAAGGCAAAATAATTGAATATTACAAGGCGGGAATAAATTGCTTCATGTTAAAAATCTGAAAGTTGATTTCGAGGTGGACGGACGGAGAATCCGGATACTTCATGGAGTTGACTTGGATCTTGAAGAAGGTGAGACTCTCGGCCTGGTAGGGGAGAGCGGGTGCGGAAAAAGCGTCACCTGCTCTGCCATCCTCCGTATCCTTGCCGATAACGCTACTGTTACCGGCGAAGTCATGTATGACGGGACTGACCTTCTGAAACTGCCTGCATCTAAGATGGAGCAGATCCGGGGAAAGGATATCACAATGATCTTCCAGGATCCTGTGGTCTATATGAACCCGGTCAAGACTATCGGCAACCAGATTACCGAGGTTATCCATCTTCATGAGAAGTGCTCCCAGGCAGAGGCAGATAAAAAAGCTATCGACCTTCTGACCCAGGTGGGCATACCACATCCAGAGACACGGCTTAAATACTATCCACACCAGCTTTCGGGCGGTCTGTGCCAGAGAGTCATGATTGCCATGGCATTGGCCTGCAAGCCTAAGCTGCTTATGGCGGACGAGCCTACCACAGCACTGGATGTTACAGTACAGGCGCAGATTCTGGATCTTCTCCGGGGACTTAACAAGAAACTGGGTATGGCCACAATCCTGGTTACCCATGACCTAGGCGTAATTGCAGAGAATGTAAAGCGCGTAATGGTTATGTATGCAGGTGTGGTAGTAGAGGAAGGGCCTGTTGATATAATCTTCAAGAAGCCTGCTCATCCTTATACAGAGGGGCTTTTGAATTCCCTGCCTAAGATGGACGGACAGGAAGGGGACCTGATTCCTATAGAGGGTTCTGTTCCTGCACCAGACAAGCGGCCTCAGGGCTGCTGCTTCGGTCCCCGGTGCAAGTATATGACCGATGAATGCCTTAAAGGGCAGCCGAAACTTACCACAATCAATGGAACACACAGATGTGCCTGCTTCCATCCGGTGAACGGAACATTTGGAGGCCAGGAATGAGAGAAAAACTTGTAGAAGCCAAGGGGCTGTACAAGCAGTATGCCCTTAAGTCGGACAAGCTGTTTGCAAAGCGGCGTTATCTTAAGGCTGTTGACGGTGTCACCTTTGATATTTACAAAGGTGAGTTCTTTGGAGTAGTAGGAGAGAGCGGCTGCGGTAAATCCACAACTGCCAAACTTATCCTGGATATGGAGCATCCTACAAAGGGAACTGTCCTCTTCAAAGGACGGGATATGTCGACACTGAAGCCTAAGGAATGGAGAGCTATCCGTCTGGATATGCAGATGATTTTTCAGGACCCACTGGGAGCTCTTGACCCTTATATGTGTGTCGGAAAGCAGATTATGGAGCCGCTGGAGATCCACAATATAGGCGATCCAAAGGACCGCAAGCAGATGGTGCTGGATATGCTGGCAGCAGTTAGCCTTAAGCCTATTTTCTACGACCGGTATCCCCACGAACTTTCGGGTGGACAGAGACAGAGAATAGTGCTTGCCAGAGCTTTGATTGTAAAGCCTCAGCTTCTGGTCTGCGACGAACCTATATCCGCTCTGGATGTATCTATCCAGGCCCAGGTTGTAAACCTGTTCAAGCGGATTCATAAAGAATTAAACCTGACATTTATGTTCATAAGTCACGACCTGCGGATTGTAAAGCATGTGTGTGACAGAATAATAGTTATGTACCTTGGAAGAGTGGTGGAGGAGGCAGAGAGCGACGAGCTGTTTGCAAACACACTCCATCCATATTCCCAGGCGCTGATTTCTGCAGTACCATCCCTGACCCCGGATGCCCAGGCAAAGCGGATTATGCTGCATGGGGATCCACCGAACCCTATTGACCTGCCTAAGGGATGCCGGTTTGCTTCCAGGTGCTCAAAATGTACACCCCGGTGCCTTGAGTCAGAGCCGGAGCTGGTGGATGTAGGCAATGGACACAAGGTTGCCTGTTTCCTGGTTACAGGAAAGGAAGGAATAAATGCACGTTAAATACTTTTTAGTTAAAACCCTGAGGGCTTTCATCACCACATTCCTTCTTGTTGTATTTGTATTCTTTGTTCTTAGAATAACTGGTGACCCTGCTCAGGCAATGCTGCCTGATGATGCTACCGAAGAGGACTATATCGAATTCAGACAGCTGTGGGGACTGGACAAGCCGCTTATGGAGCAGTTCTATGTTTACTGCAAAAACTTCCTCCATGGGGATTTCGGCCAGTCGTACAAGGATGGAAGGGATGTGTTCGAAATCATAAGCCAGCGTCTGCCCAAGTCGGTATGGCTTATGGGAATGTCCATCATCTTCTCCATTGTGGTGGGCCTGCCGCTGGGTATATACGCGGCCTTGCACAGGAACTCCTTCGGAGACCGGTTCATCATGGGAACGGCGGTGTTCGGCTTCTCTATGCCGAACTTCTTCCTGGGTATCATGTTCATACTGATATTCTCCATGAAACTCCACTGGCTCCCAAGCGCTGGAAGTGACACCTGGCTCCATCTTCTTATGCCTATGATCACCATAGGTATGACCAGAATGGGTTCCTACGCACGGTATACCCGGTCTGCAATGCTGAATGTGCTTTCCAAGCCGTATATCATCACTGCAAAGGCCAAGGGTGCCAACCGGAACCGGATGGTATATCTCCATGCCCTGCCCAATGCTGCTATTCCTATTGTTACTGTAATAGGAACAAGTATCGGACACATGGTAGGTGGAAGTGTAGTTATAGAGAATGTATTCGCATGGCCTGGAATCGGACGGCTTCTGGTTTCCTCAGTTGCAGTCCGGGACCTTCCTGTAGTGCAGGCAATTGTTATTATCATGGGCTTGGCAATGGTTCTTGCAAACCTTCTTGTAGACTTTACTTACGGACTTCTTGACCCACGGATCAGAGTTACAGCAGGAGACAAATGATGAGCGACAATGTTAAAAATGAAAAAGTAAAGTTTGAAGTTTTAAGCGGCGTTGTCGGTCAGGAGACAAAGCTTCAGAAAGTTTTCAGAAAAGTGCCTCCTATGATCATGCTCTGTATGGCATGGCTTCTGTTCATGTTTATTGTGGCAGTGTTCTGGGAGCAGTTTGCTCCATTTGACTACGAGGAGCAGGATCTGGCAAACCGTCTTGCTGTTCCTAAGATTTTCGGTGGTACCGACACCACCCACTTCCTGGGAACTGACTCCCTGGGCCGTGATTTCTTAAGCCGTCTGATAAGATCCATACGTACCAGCCTTCTGGTTGCATTCTGTGGAACTATTATCACTGCTATACTGGGTACTGCCCTTGGCTTTGTGGCAGCTCACTTCCGGGGCTGGGTGGACGAGGCTATCATGATGATGGTGGACTTCCAGTATTCACTGCCGTTCATGATTCTGGCCCTCCTGGTAATTGCATTCTTCGGAAACAACCTGGTGTTCTTTGTCTTCCTCCTCGGTATCGAGGGATGGAACAAGTATGCCCGTATGTCCCGAGGTATGGCGCTATCGGCACAGAACAACGGTTATGCGGTGGCCATAAGGCAGCTGGGAGCAAGTCCAGTGCGGCTTTACACAAAACATATTCTGCCTAACGTATCCAACATCCTGATTGTAGAGCTTACACTGAACTTCCCTGCAAAGATTCTTGCAGAGACATCCTTGAGCTTCCTGGGGCTTGGAATCCAGCCGCCTGATACATCCTTAGGAAGCCTCCTTTCCTTCGGAAGAGCCTATATGATGACCAACTGGTGGCTTGCGGTAATCCCAGGTCTCACCATCTTCCTGACTACACTCAGTATGTGTCTTCTTGGAGACTGGGTACGGGATACTATCGACCCGACCATCAGAAAATAACTTCTGCCTCCAGGCAAAGAGAGAAGGGTGCAGGTTTTGTCTGCACCCTCTTTTTTTTACGCCATCACCAACTCTTTCTGAGACTTCTTCTGGCGGGATGGTTTTGCTTCAGGTTTTACCTCCGGTACACTCTCGGCCACTGTTTCAGCTGCAGATGCAGTTGCTGCCTTTTCAGCCGCAGTCACGGGTTTTGACTCGATGTGCTCTGCCACAATCTTGACCCTGCTTTTAGCCTTGCCATCCTCGCTGTTCCATCTGTCCTGCTTAAGCCGTCCTACGACCCGCACGCCAGAGCCCTTCACCAGCAGACTGCGGCAGCTGTCGGCCAGCTTGCCCCATGCTTCCACGTCAAAGTAAGAAACTTCGTGCTGGATCTCCTCTCCCGACTTGAAATACCGGTTGGTAGCTACAGAGAAGGTACAGAAACCAGTGCCCTTCTGGGTTGAATCAAAGTCGGCATCCTTGGTGAGGTTTCCCTCAACAATCACTGAGTTTAAATTGTTTGTCATAACATCCTCCTGACATTTTTACTTCTATTACTCAAAAAAAATTAATTTTGATTTGACTTTTTGAAAAAAAATTGAAAAATTTTTTAAATTTTTTTCTCCCTTTACAAAATGGCTAATAATATATAAAATTATTGACATGAAAAAATTATTGTTTCTTTTAATTGTGTGTATAAGTTTTTCAAGCTGCATATCCACCAAGAAGTACCATGTGGCTATGGATGGTGCAAAACAGGTCAAGGAACAGAACGGCATTACTGTAATAAGCGAATATCTTGATGAGGGAGAGCTTGCAAAGCGTCACGGCAGGGAAGACAATCCATACATTGATAAAGAATTTGTCCTTACACCGGTCTACTCCCTGGTGTTTGAGGTTGAGATCAAGAATAAAACCAGTATGCTGGTTAAATACGATTCCCGGGAGACAGAACTTATCTTTTCAGACAAGTCAACACGGGCAGCTGTAGTTGCTGATATCGAATCAAGGCTGGAAGATGAGAAAAATACCAAGGGTGCTTCAAAACTGGCTCAGATCCGTCTTGCAAAGAAAACCATGTACAGAAACATAGTCCGGATTAAGCCGGGAGAGAGCTATAAAGCATATGTTGTATTCATAAACAACTTCCGTCAGAGAGGAGATGTTACCTTTGAACTTCCGCTTATGTATAACAATGGTAATGTAGCCGAGGAATTTGTGTTTGAATATAAGCTTGCAAAGACAAAAAATAAGAAATAATGGAGGAGAAGATGGCTGTTGTCAATCTGATTGAAGAAGATATAATCAAAATTCCACTGGAGGCTAAGACTAAGCCAGATGTGATTAAAGAGCTTGTCGATGTTCTTAAGAAAGCAGGCAAGATTGAGGATGCGGAGAGTGTATTCCGGGCTGTCATGCTTAGAGAGAATATGGGAAGCACAGGACTGGAGAAAGGAATTGCTGTTCCTCACGCCAAGACCCACAAGGTGAACAATCTGGTGCTGGCTATCGGAGTTTCCCCAGAGGGAGTGGATTTTGATTCTCTGGACGGAGAGCCTTCCAAGCTGTTCTTCCTTCTCATTGCAACACCACAGCAGGCTGGTCCTCATATAGAGGCTCTTTCTGAGATTGCTCGTCTTACACGTTCAAGCAACTTCTGCAAGCTGCTGCTGAATGCAAAGACACCGAAAGAGATTGTAGATATTTTCTCAGCTCAGTGATTCTATTTCTTGTTTCTGGAGTTCAGCTTCCTCAGCAGGAGAGCAATAAGAAAACCAGCTGCGAAAAGAAGAAGCCCGTTCTGTAAATTCATATTAAAATCCAGTAATTAAAAAAGGCAGAGTTTCCTCTGCCTTTTTTTACATATTCTTAAGATTGTTCTCCAAGATATCCAGCTGCTGGGCCAGTTCCTTAGGCAGGTGTTTTCCGAACTTAGGATAGTGGTTTTCTCTGATATCTTTGATCTCCTTGAGCCATCCTTCCTTGTCAACAGAAGTGATGGCCGGGATGTTAGCCTTGTCAGCTTCGGAAAGGCCTTCGGTGTTCAGGGCGCCTGGCTTTGGCATGTAGCCGATGGCTGTCTCCACTGCGTTGTCCTTGCCGTCGCAGCGGTCGAAGATCCATGCCAGCACTCTTGAGTTGTCGCCGTAGCCTGGCCACATGAAGTTGCCGTCGGCATCCTTGCGGAACCAGTTTACATAGAAGATTTTAGGCAGTTTGTCGGCTGTGGATTTCTTCCCGATATTGATCCAGTGCTGGAAGTAGTCCCCCATGTTGTAGCCGCAGAATGGAAGCATAGCAAAGGGGTCCCTGCGGACCTGGCCAACCTGGTCGGAGATGACGGCCGCAGTTACTTCGGAGCCTACGATGGAGCCCAGGAACACTCCGTGGTTCCAGTCCCGTGCCTGGTGTACCAGAGGCACAGTGGAAGGGCGCCGGCCGCCGAAGAGGAATGCAGAGATAGGCACTCCCTTGGGGTCTTCCCATTCCGGTGCGATGCATGGACACTGGCGGGCCGGTGCGGTAAAGCGTGCGTTAGGATGTGCAAACTCCTCGCCCTTAGGTGATTTGTCCTTAGGCAGGGCAGTGCGCTTTACACCTTTCCAGTCTATAAGGTCGCCCTTGGCTGGGTAGCCGATTCCTTCCCACCAGATGTCTCCATCTTCAGTAAGGGCGCAGTTTGTGAATATTGCATTTTCTCTGGCTGCTTCCAGAGCGTTTTTGTTGGATTTTTCGGAGGTTCCTGGGGCAACGCCGAAGAAGCCGGCCTCCGGGTTTATGGCATAGAGGCGGCCGTCAGCACCGAACTTCATCCAGGCAATGTCGTCGCCGATTGTCTCCACCTTCCAGCCTGGAATCTTTGGAATAAGCATGGCCAGGTTGGTCTTGCCGCAGGCCGATGGGAATGCGCCGGTCACATATTTTACCTCGCCCTTCGGGTTGGTGAGCTTAAGGATAAGCATATGCTCTGCAAGCCAGCCTTCATCCCGTGCCAGCACTGTAGCTATGCGCAGTGCAAAGCACTTCTTGCCCAGGAGTGCGTTTCCGCCGTAGCCGGAACCATATGACCAGATAGCATGCTCTTCCGGGAACTGGGAGATATACTTGTTTTCCATATCAGCGCAGGGCCAGATACCGTGGTCGCTTTCTCCCTCTGCCAGCGGTTTGCCCACAGAGTGGAGGCATGGAACAAAGTCCCCGTCAGTTCCGATTGCATCAAGAACTTTCTTCCCCACACGGGTCATGATAATCATGTTGCATACGACGTATTCAGAGTCTGTGATTTCGATTCCGTTCTTGGAAATTGGAGAACCTACAGGACCCATGCTGTAAGGGATGACATACATGGTTCTTCCCTTCATACAGCCGGTGTAGAGCTTGGTCATAGTCTTCTTTAGCTCCACCGGATCAATCCAGTGGTTGGTCGGGCCTGCATCCTCCTCTGTCTTGGAGGCGATGAAAGTTCGTGCCTCAACCCGTGCTACATCGGAAGGAAGGGAGCGGAACAGGAAGCTGTTGGGCTTCTTCTTAAGAGGAGTGGCAAGACCTGAGTCTACACACTTCTGCATAAGTGCGTCATACTCCTCCTTGGTGCCGTCGCAGAAATGAACTGCATCTGGGGTGCACATTTTCTGAATCTCTTCAATCCAAGCTCTTATCTTAGCATGCTTAATGTCATTGATGGTCATATATGCTCCTTATTCTTATACAAACTGGGATACCAGGATAATGAAGATACATACTGGTGCAAAGAACTTGATGGAAAGCTCGAACAGCTTTTTCTTCTTGAAAACGTTGGAGAGCTCCACCTCTTCGATGATTGCCTGCGGTTTGATCACATATCCTACGAATACACAGGTGAGTACTGCTACGATAGGCATCATAATGTTATTGCTGATGTAGTCACAGAAGGAGAGGAAGTCCATTCCCATGATAAGGAAACCGGACCATGCACCGTTGCCCATGGATGATGGAACCCCAAGTATAACACAGATGATCAGTGTTGCGATGATAGCTTTTGTACGGGAGAAGTTGAACTCGTCCTGGAAGCTTGCTACTACTGCCTCCATAAGGGAGATTGCAGAGGTGAGTGCTGCAAAGAATACCAGGATGAAGAATGTTGCTCCGATAAAGCCGCCTGCTGTCATGCTGTTGAATACTTTTGGCAGAGTGATGAACATAAGGCCAGGACCTGCATTAAGAGCCTCAGGACCCATGAATGAGAATACAGCAGGAATTATCATAAGGCCGGCCAGGAATGCAATTGCTGTGTCGAACAGAGCAATGTGTGTGACTGCTGTCTCGATGTTCTCTTTTTTCTGCACATAAGAACCATAGGTGATCATGATTCCCATAGCAAGGGAGAGAGAGTAGAACATCTGGCTCATTGCGCTGAGCACTCCGTTCCAGGAGAGGTTGCTGAAATCTGGCTTGAAGTAGTATACAAGACCTTCTGCCGCACCTGGCAGGAAAATGGAGTAGATTGCAACAATTACTGTAAGGATAACAAGAAGAGGCATAAGGATCTTGCTGGCCCGTTCGATTCCTTTCTTGACTCCGTAGATGATGATGACAGTTACAAGACCGATGAAGATGACATACCAGAAAAGAGGAGATGCAGAGCTGGAGATAAAGCCACCGAAGAAACTGTCCTCTGCTGTGGTGGCACCATAGCCTTCACAGAAAGCAACCATGTACTTGAGCACCCAGCCGCCGATTACAGAGTAGTAAGGAAGGATGATGGCTGGAACTATTGCACCAAGCACACCGACAAAAGCCCATTTCTTGTTCAGTTTCTTGAATGCGCTGCATACAGAAAGCCCTGTCTTGCGGCCTAATGTTATTTCGGCTGTCATAAGGGCAATACCTACAGTCAGTACAAGAAGAATGTAAATAAGGAGGAAGATACCTCCGCCATTCTTGGCAGCCAGATATGGGAACCGCCAAATGTTTCCTAATCCTACGGCAGATCCGGCAGCAGCTAATACAAAGCCGATCCTGCTTGTGAATGAACCTCTGTTATCGCTCATCATTTTTCTCCATATGTATTTATTGTATATTTATATTAAATACTATTTTTTCTTTTTTAACAACAGGGCAAAGGGATTATATGTCTCGGCATCGGTCTGCCCCTGCATGTACTTTGCTGCCTCCTGATCCTGCTCCTTTGAGGAGGAAGGCTTCAGAGAGATACGCCGTGCATTCTGGTTGACCTCTTTGACAATCACAGACATTTTATCCCCGATTTTATACATTTTCTGTATATTTGTACCAGGCTTTATATTGTCAAGTTCTGAGATATGAACAAGGCCATCTATGCCGCTTTCAAGCTCAATAAATATACCGAAATTGGATATTCTTACAATCTTTCCTGTGATTTTGATTCCCTCGGGGTATTTTTCTGCAGCACTGTCCCATGGGTCGGCAAGCAGTGCCTTGCGGCTAACGGAAATACGTTCATGATCCCAGTCTGCCTTGAGCACCAGCACCTCAAACTCATCCCCGACAGCCAGGACAGCAGCTATATCAGATATCCGTTCACGGCTTACCTCTGAAATAGGGAGGAGAGCTTTAAATCCATTTATCTCCACAAATGCTCCGAAACTCTGGAGAGATACAACCTTTGCCATAACCTTGGCTCCTGGAACCAGCTCATTCTCCAGTTTCTTAAGCTCCATCTGGTGTTCTTCCTCCAGGATGACCCGGTTGGATACCAGAAGGTTACGCCCCTCTTCCTTGAATTCTGTAATGCGGAAAGGAAGGTTTTTGCCCACATATTCCTTAGGCTCTTTTTTCTCTCTGTAGCCCATCTGGGAGAATGGACAGAAAGCCCGGGCAGACCCGACAGTGATCTCGAAGCCACCTTTTATCTCCTTCTCCACATGCCCCTCTACAGGAGTGCCGTGCTTGTAGGCATTCTCAAGCAGTGTAAGATCTGCGTTGCCGCTCTTTATGCGGGTGGTGAAGACCATCTCTCCATCTTTTGTACCTATGAAGTAGACCTTGATGGTGTCACCTTCGTTTACAGTAAGTATGCCGTCTTCGTTCTGTATATCGCTGATAGGGAGAATTCCCTCGCTCTTGGCATTCAGATCCAGAAAAGCACATTCTTTGGAAATAGAAATGACAGTGGTTTCAATCTCCTGTCCAGGTTCAAGATACATAGTTCCCTCCAGCTCAGATGATACCATTAAAGCAGTCCAAATTTCAACATATTGTTAAAAGAGAAAAATTCCTGTACTATTTTAATAGTAAGGAAGGAACGAAATGAACTTAGACAAAAGCGCAGCATATAACAATATTGTAGTCATGGGGCTCGGCGGTGTTGGCGGGTATTTCGGCGGCATGTTCGCCCTGAACATTACCACCAACTGGCGGGACAAAAGAGATCTTACCTTTATTGCCAGGGGAGCACACCTTGAGGCTATCAAGGCCAACGGCCTGACTCTGAAGCTGTGGAAGCAGGATCCAGTGGTATGCATCCCCAAGATGGTCACCGACAGCGTGCTTAAGCTTCCTTATATAAATTTCCTGCTTCTTGCAGTCAAAAACTATGACCTTGAGGATGCTATCCGTCAGGTGGAGCCGCGCCTTAATTCCGATACAGTCATCATGCCACTTATGAACGGTGTGGATGTCTATGACAGGATCAAGGAGCTTGCTCCAAAGAGCATAGTGCTTCCATCCTGCGTATATATCAGCTCTAAGATTGAATGTCCAGGTGTTGTGAAGCTGCAGGGTGATATCGTCAAAGTATATTCAGGACAGGATCCTGAGCGCCCCGATTACGACGGCCAGGAGATTCAGGCCTTCTTCCAGAACATGGGGCTTAAGCTTTATTGGAACCAGAATCCTTTTGAGCCTATCTGGCGCAAGTTCCTCTTTGTCTCTCCATTTGCACTTGTAACCGGTGCCACCGGAAAGACTATACACGAAGTATGGGCCGACCCTGAGCTCAATGCCAGCACACTCGCCATAATGAATGAGATTGTGGCTATAGCGGCCAAGAGAGGCGTCATCCTGAACAGCTATGATATCGACTATGCCATGAGGATAGGGGAACATATCGATCCCGCAGCCAAGACATCTTTCCAGCTTGATATTGAAAACAAAAAAGGCCGCATAGAACTGGATGCTCTGGGCGGTGTGATTGTCAAGCTGGGGCATGAGACCGGTGTCCCTGCACCCGAGACCGAGAAATATTTGAAGAAAATAGTCAACGCATGATCAAAAGGCTTTTGTTCCTTGTCCTGATTATATTCTGCTCATATTTACTTCCTGCTGATGATTTTCCATATCAGCTTGACTGGAAGAAGGATGCTGTTATTGGCGGTGGGGCTGCTGTGCTTTATGGAACCCACCTGGCAATACATTTTACCCAGGACAGGAATTCTGCCAAAGAACACGGTCTTGACCGGTTCCATAAGAGTGATATCAACTTTGTGGACCGGGCAATGATGTGCAGCTATTCACGGAGCCTTGACCTGACAGGCGATATCCTGCTGGCCTGCACCATGGCCGCACCTTTTGCGCTGGCCATACACCAGAGCAGGGATAACATTATCACCGGAGCAGTGATGTATGCCGAAGCACTGCTTTTATCCCACAGCGTAAAAGAGCTTACCAAGGATGCGGTTGTCCGGTGGCGGCCTTACTGCTACTATGATGACACAAGAAGTAAGCTGCTCAGGGATGAAGAATCTGGGAAATCCTTTATGTCCGGCCATGCTTCCATAGCATTTACTTCTGCATCTTTCCTCACCACAGTCTATGCTCATCTCCATCCTGATGGAAAGAACAAATATTGGGTAGCTGGCGGCTCCTTTGCTGCCGCAACAACAGTGGCAGCTTTGCGGGTTCTGTCCGGCAGTCATTTTTTCACCGATGTGCTGGTCGGGGCAGCATGGGGTACCTTGGCCGGATGGCTTGTTCCTCAGCTTCACTACTGCCAGGAAGGAAACCCTGTGAAGCTCTCTTTCTTCTCTGAAAACGGTGCTCCTGGAATCCTTTTCAATTTTTAAAAGCTGTGATATAATTTTTTCATGCGGTTCAGAATTCTTATTCTTGCCATTGCATGTGTTCTCTCATCCTGTGTCTTTGCACCATCCCGCAAGGAGTTTGCCAATGTCTACTTCAACCTTGGCAATGCCTATATGCGTCTGGGCGAAGCAGATAATGCCGCACGGGCTTTTCTTAAGGCTGCAGAGTATGACAAGAAGTTCGGAGCTGCAAACTTCAACCTGGCTAAAAGCTATATGATGGCTGAACGGTATGGCGAAGCCCTGGATGTTCTGGACGGGCTGGCCGAACAAGATCCTGATAATGCTACAATTCTCTCAGCCCAGGCCTACTGTTATTATAAGCTTGAGAACAGGGACAAAGCCTTTGAGCTTTATAACCAGATACTGGAAAGGGAACCTGACAACTACATGGCCAGGTTCAACTATGCCTCTATCCTTGCTGAAGAAGGATATCTGCCTGAGGCAATGGAGACTTATCAGCAGCTGGAAGTATTCTCCGATTCTGCCACCGATGCCCAGCTTTATTTTGAGATGGCAAAGGTTTCCTACAGCTCCGAGAATTATGATAAAGCAGTTCAATATGGAGAAAAAGCTCTCTCTCTTGACAGCGAAAATATTGAGATAAGCAGATTCCTTCTGCGCCCTTATGAACAGGGAGAATATTATGCTAAATTCTTTGAGACAGCAGATGTTGTCATCAACTATAATCTGTCAAAGGACAGCAATGTCAAGAACAGCGAGAATGCAGAGCTCTACTTTAAAAAGTGTGATATCTATCTGAACCATACAGGTAACTTTGCCCAGGGTGCTGCTCAGCTCAAGAAGGCAATTGCCGCTGGATTTGAAGATAAGGATAAGCTGAAGGTTCTCTATGATAATAAAGAGCTTCTGAACTCCGAAGAGATACGTGCCATCATTGATAAAGCCGGGCTTCTGAAAAAATAAATAATATTTTCAACTTCCATTAAATAAAATTTTTTTCTGCCGATAAAGGTATTATGGGAGTGAAAAAATGAAGAAGAAAATTGCAGTACTGCTTGTATTATTTGTATTAATCGCATTATTACCAATCTGTGCATCAGCTCAGGAAAAGAGAATAGGTCTTGGTTTCGGCCATCCTAATACTGTTCTTATCTTCTCATATGATCCATGGGTGGCAAAGGCAGCTTACGATTTTACATCAGGACATCAGTTCGTTTTCCTTTCTGCCTCATACACATTGATTAATTCCCGTCCTATAGCTGGACCATTCACAGCATCCTTGGGTGTAGGTGGCTTTGCCAGATTTGAATTTGAGGGTGGTGATAATTCTTTCGGTGCCAATATTCCTATTACTGTTGAGGTACCGATGCTGGATGATTTTTTAGAGATTTTTGTTGAGGTGGATCCAGGCCTTGAACTTTTGCCTAAGCCACGTTTGACATGGAAGTCCACCTGTATCTGGCTGGGCGCCACAATAAGGCTTGATTAAAGTTATTTAAAAAAATAAAAAAAGTTTCCCGAAGTACATTGACATAAGTCTGTAAATTTGGTAGAACGGAAAAGCTTTTCGAAAGCGGAGCCTGTCCGGGGGACAGCTGCCGCCCAAGAGGGAAGTTGATTTTTGGATAATTGGAAGAGAAGGAAGTCTAAAGCGGGTCAACGAAGAAGTTGATCAATTCCGAGAGGGATTGGATCTTATTTGAGATTAGAGTAAGCCGGGGCTTCGGCCCCGGGATAAATAATGGAGAGTTTGATC